>OIYP01000111.1_pt1 | contig 58285 bp, 52 predicted proteins | sample 1588261 | NCBI WGS metagenome assembly OIYP01 (sample SAMN03283293) | human gut metagenome | biome: human-associated habitat; material: feces | host: Homo sapiens | place: Peru | collected 2012 | reverse complement strand
GGTGTTAATTTGCCAGCCGCTGGAAAGGTCCGTATCAAAATTTTGGTCTTCAGCCAATACGCCCAAGGCCACACGCGGATGCACAAAATACAAGGCGGAAATTTCCCCTCCAAGGCCCGGATGACCTAACTTAGCATCGTGCGAAATATTATCCGTTTGGTCGTCCACATTTACCTCGCCCCAATCGGTCCCTAACTCTAATGGGGAAGCCACAAAAGCCGCTCCCAATAAAACATCTCCCGTTTGATAGGCACGGGCTTGTGCATTAAACGCCAGTCCTAAAAGAAAAACGGCAACAACTAGAAATTTTTTCATTTTTTCCTCTCCGTATTTTTATACTTACCGGTAGGTAAGTATAAAAATTATATCATATTCATTACCCGAGCGGGGATAATTTTTTAAAAAACATTTTTTGCTACAATTTATATATGGAACTATTATCACAAGTAGTGGATATTTTTTTGCACTTGGATGTGCACTTGAACGCTTGGGCCGCCTGGATGGGAATTTGGCTCTATATTGTTATTTTTGCAGTCGTTTTTTGCGAAACGGGCCTTGTGGTTACCCCCTTTTTGCCGGGCGATTCCCTGCTGTTTGCCTGCGGGGCCTTGGCGGCTACGCACGGCAGCGCAATTAATTTGCCTTGGTTGATACCCGTCATCTTTGCGGCGGCGGTATTGGGCGATTTTTGCAATTACGAAATTGGCAAATGGCTAGGACCAAAGGTGTTTACCAAAAAAGACAGTATCCTTTTGAATAAAGACCATTTAAATAAAGCACACGCTTTTTATGAAAAATATGGCGGAAAAACCATTATTTTGGCGCGCTTTATCCCCATTATCCGCACTTTTGCCCCGTTTGTAGCGGGAATTGGCAAGATGACATATTTCCATTTTGCTTCGTATAATGTAATCGGCGCGGCGCTGTGGGTACTGCTCTTTACGTTGGGCGGCTATTTTTTTGCGGATTTACCCGTCGTGCAAAATCACTTTCACTATGTGATTGTAGCGATTATTATCCTTTCACTTTTGCCGGCGGTATATGAATTTATCAATGCCAAGCGGCAAGAAAAGAAATCTTAATTCTGCACATCCGGCAGATCCACAGGCAATACGCCGTGAGCAGATTGGTTGCCCAAAATAATGTCTGCCGCCGTTTGCAATACATATTTATTTAACCCGTAGGTAGCCAACACCACATCTGCCTCCGGGTAATTTTTTATATCGTATGGGCTCATTGTAGAGATAAATACCGTGTTCGGGTTTTCCCCTATCAGGCCGTTAATAGCGTTTTTTTGGTTGATATTGGTTTTATCGGCCCATTGTAAACTGGTTACAATCAGCAAATCGGCGCCCTTTGCACAAGCGGCGGCACGCTGGCTGTCTTTCTTGCGCGGGGTCAATGCCGCGTTGTAACTGCGTATCGTCCACCCCTTTTGCAAAAACGGTTTAGAAAAACTCATCAATTGGTCCGCAAAGCGCGCCGGGGCGAAAAAGACCGCGCACACTGTCGGCTTTTTATTGGCGGCCGGTTTAAACGGAAGCAGTTTTTTTCTGTCCCGGACCAACGTTACCGATTCCGCGCTGATTTTGGCTAGTGCCATATGGTAGGCTTCTTCAATAGGGGCCGGAACTGCACGGGAATTATCCAATAGACCCATTTGTTTTTTTAAATCAAATACCTTGCGGGCGGCATCCTCCACCGCCGCTTCCAAATGCTTGGCTTGCACCTCACGCCACACTTGCGAAAATACCGACACGGGTTTTACATACCGCCCCAGTAAAATCATATCCGCCCCGCTTTCCAGCGCGCGCACCGCGCAGCCGGGAATAGTACAATAGGAGGTGGCGCTCTTCATATCCAAACTATCGGTAACAATTAGGCCTTTAAAACCCATTGTGCCGCGTAATAAATCTTGCAAAATCGGGCGCGAAAAGGTAGCCACGTTTTTATTGTCCAAGGCCGGATATAAAATATGCCCTGTCATCACGCCCGGCACGCCTTGTTTAACGGCAGCCTCAAAGGGAGCCAAATGGATTTTTTGCAGTTGGGAATAACTGGCCCGCACGACCGGGACATCATAATGGGAATCGGCGGAGGTGTCCCCGTGGCCCGGAAAATGTTTCACTACGCTGACAATATCCGCCGCCTTAAATCCGTTAATCAGCGCACCGCCCATACGGGTTACGCTCGCCGGGTCCGAACCGAAAGAACGCACCCCGATAATGGGGTTATGCGGGTTACTGTTTACGTCCAGAACCGGGGAAAAATTAATATGCACCCCCGCGCGGCGCAATTCCAACCCGGCCAAATAGGCGATTGTGGCGGCTCCTTCTTCGTCGCGTGCGGCAGAAAGCATCATATTGGTAGGCAAATAGTCAAAACCCAGCGTAATAGGCGTATAGACTGTGCCGCCCTCGTAATCAATGGAAATAAACAGCGGAATTTTATGCGGACTGTTGGCGGCCCAAGTTTGCAGTTTATCCACTAATTTTTTTGTTTCTGCCAAAGAATAATTCCCCCATTGGATAAGCACACCGCCGATTTTTCCCTGCTCTATCGCCGGGCGGACCAATTCCGCGCTGTCCACATCTACAAACACCACCAGGGTCTGCCCCAGTTGTTCCTCCGGGGACAAATCTTCAAAACGCGTCTGCGCCGCCAGCGGCAAGGCACACATAAGACAGACGGCCAACAGGAGTTTTTTCATTAGTAATTAACCTCTACTACCGGGATTTCCGCCGGGGCCAAAAAACGCAAAGGAACGCCCCAGTAAAACATACCCGACGTAATGTAAAATTTCATTTGTTCCACTTCAAACAATCCGTAAACGCGCGGAAATTGAAGGCGTACCAAATATTTAAAAGGGAAAATCTGCCCGTTGTGCGTGTGCCCGCTGAACATCAGGGCGGCACCGTGCCGGGCGGCTTCTTCGGCAAATACGGGCGTGTGGCTTAAAAAGATAAGCGGTTTTTGCCTGTCCGCTTTTGCAAGCACCGCTTCGGCCTCTTGGGGGGTCATATGCACGGTTTTGGCATCTTTAATTCCCGCCACTTGCACGCCGTTTGGCATTTGGGCCAGACCATTTTCCAAAAGAGTAATGCCCGATTCTTTAAAAAATTCTTTGGAATTTTCGTACCCGACATAATACTCGTGGTTGCCAAACACTCCATAAGTGCCCTGCGCAGTAAGTAAATTTTTAATGCGGGCAGCATACTTCTCGCGCTCCGGCCCGTATTCAAATACATCTCCCAATACCAGCAAGGAATCCGGCTTTTCGGCTTCAATACGGCTCATCACTTTGTCAAACCGCTTATACGATACCCCCATTCCCAAGTGAGAATCGGACAAAAGCGCAATTTTCATTTTGGGCGCACCGGGCACCGTTACAGAAATACGTTTTAAGCGCGGAGCAGAAACTCCCCCATAAATGGCCATACCAAACACGGTACACATTGTTGCCACGCTCAAAATGCCCAGACACGCACGGCAATTAAAATGACACAGGTTTAAAATCCAATGCAAGATAGCAAAACCGGCACAAACACAAAACCCCAAAAACACCAGTCCCATCCACGCGTAAGAAAAATAATAAAGCCAACTTTCCCACACGCCCCAATGCGTGCGCGTGTACCCCAACCCCGCAAACATTAGTATTGTCAAAAGTAAGGGAACCCACGCAACCGGATATTTCCACCCTAACTGCGGGAAAGATACAAACAACCAAGCCCCAACCGTTACCTGCATCAGCCACATAATCACCGCAGCCACCACAAAAAATGCACCCACAAACCTCTCCTTTTTCTAAAAAACTGTTTTTTATATTTTAAAAAATTTTCCATAATAAGTATAATATACCTATATACGTATCATATTTAAAAGAGGACTTAACAACACTATGACCGTAAGAGTTAGATTTGCCCCGTCCCCGACTGGTTTCTTACACATCGGCGGCGTGCGCACGGCGCTTTTCAACTACCTTTTCGCTAAAAAAAACAAAGGCACTTTTTTACTCCGCATTGAAGATACCGACGAGGAACGTTCCACGCAGGCCTCTACTGATGCTATCTTTGAAGGTATGCAATGGATGAATTTGAACTGGGACGAAGGCCCAATGCCCGACGGCACCAACAAAGGGCCGGACTTCCCGTACTACCAGGCCCAACGTGCCGATATGGGCATTTACAAAAAATATATTGACCAACTGTTAGCCGAAGGCAAAGCCTATAAATGCTATTGCACCGAGGAAGAACTGGAAGAAAACCGCCAAAAATGCTTGGCTGAACACCGCCCGCCCAAATACAGCGGCAAGTGCAGCCACCTGACGGAAGCCCAACAAAAAGAGTTGGAAGCCCAAGGCCGCAAATACGTTATCCGTTTCCGTATGCCGCAGGAAGGCGATGTGGAGTGGGACGATATGATTCGCGGACACGTTAAATTCGCCAGCAAGGATTTGTACGACCTCGTCATCCAAAAAACGAGCGGTTATCCCACTTACAACTTTGCCGTAGTGGTAGATGACCACTTAATGCGTATGACGCACGTCATCCGCGGGGATGACCACATTTCCAACACCCCGGCGCAAATTCAAATTTATCACGCGTTGGGCTGGAAGGAACCGATTTTTGCCCACCTGTCTATGATTCACGGACCGGACGGCAAAAAACTTTCCAAACGCCACGGCGCGACCAACGTAGTGGAATTTCGCAATATGGGTTACTTACCCGAAGCACTTAAAAACTACTTGGCCTTGCTCGGTTGGGCTACACCCGATTCCCAGCAACTCTTTAAACCCGGCGAACTGGAAGAAAAATTTGATATCTCCGGCTGCCAGCCCAGCCCGGCCGTAATGGATCCGGAAAAATTGAACTGGATGAACGGGGAATATATCCGCGCTACGCCGCTTAACCGCTTGACCGACTTGGCTATGCCGTTTATTGAAAAAGCGGGTATTAACGTGTCCGGTACGGACCGTGCCAAACTGGAAGGCATTATCGGTTTGGAACAGGAAAAGTATAAACTTTTAACCGAAATTCCGGATTTAATCCGCTTCTTCTTTGAAGAGCCCGTATTTGAACAGGAAGCCTTGGACAAAGTATTTGCCAAGCCCGAAGCCAAACAAGTGTTGGAAGGCATTATCAAAGTGTATGGCGATTTAACTGACTTCACCGAAGCCAACTTAGAAACAGCCGCACGCACTTATGCCAAGGCCAACGGTATGAAGGCCGGCCAAATCTTCCACCCGGTGCGCGTAGCCGTTTCCGGCCGCACGCACGGACCGACCTTGTTCAAAATGTTGGAATATATGGGAAAGGAAAAAGTCCTCGCGCGCCTTACTAACGCGCTGAAATTCTGCAAATAGCAACGCGCCCCAGGGGGCAGGGAGAGCCGTGAAATATTGGCTTTTTGACGGAAGTGATGTAGTCGGGCCGTTTACGCCGCAGGAACTTGCGGCGCGGCCCGGCTTCGCCCCCACCAGTTTGGTCTGCCCCGAAAACAACAGCGACCAGGAAGACAGTTGGAAAATGGCCTCTGCCTTTGAAGAACTGTCCGCCGAGCCTGCACCCGCCGAAGAAGAAGAATTAGATACTGACACTTTTGATAAGGAAATGGACACTCTTTTAAAAGAGCGTTCCCCGCTGGCAGGCGCGCAAGAACCGGCCACAGAGCCGCCGTCTTCGCTTAAAATCCCCCAAAAACCGGCCAAACCCGGGCCGATTGAAGATTATTTCAACAATATGCAGGGGGGCGACTTGGGCAACATTTTAGGCATCCCGGACCCAAATGAAAATTCGGATATGAACTTGGCCCGGACACTAGCCAAACAATTAAATAAAACTACTCCTCCCGCAGACAAGATAGTAGATCAAGACCCCTTTGACGAATTTACAGAGGAGCCGGACGAAGAACCGCAAGCCAAGCCTGAGCCTGTGGCCCCCGCCGTTGCAAAGCAAATTGCTCCGCAAGAGGAAAACAAAGCGGAACCCGCTTCTATCCCCATGTCCGCCGAGCCGGAAGAGGAAATGGAACTAACCGTTCACGGGGCGAAAACACAAATTTTATCAGACTCGTCCGCCGGACAAGATACACCGGAGGAAAAGCCCGCAGAAGTGGCTAAATCCGAACCCGCGCAAGCGGAATCTAAGCCAACAGAACCCGGGCCGGAACACCCGGGACTTACCCCCGAGCCGACGGAGACTGAATCCAAAGCCGCGACAACTTTCACCTTACCCGTAGTGGATCAGCCGGAAAGCGAGTTGCCGCCTATGCCGCAAGGCCCGGAACCTGTGCTCCCGGCTGAGCAAGAAGTTCCCTCGGCAGATATTGCCGCACCGGTTATGGACGAATCCGCCCCGGCCACGGATACGCCTTTGCAAAACGAATTTGAAACACCCAAAGAGCCTGTTAATCCGCCTGCGGACCAACCCGAACAGGCCGAGCCGGCTCCGCAGGAAATAAAAGCAGCATCTGACCCGGAAACTACGGTTGTTCTTGCCACACCCGGAGATGAACCCGCCACACAAGGGGCCGAGGTGCAGGAATTAGCCCAACAGGACAACGAGCCAGTAGAGGACATTTTGGTAGGGGCCTTAAAGGTAAAGGCTACGCCCGAAATTCAAGAACCGATTAAAAGTGTGCCCGTAATGCCGACAGTTAATCAAGTGCGCCCAAGGCTAAAACCCACGCCCGAAATTCAACAGTTTTTAACCGATACACAAAATGAGCGTATTGCTCACAACCGCAACAACAAAAAAGCAATGGCGGCCTTAGCGGTATTGGTGGCACTTTTGGCGATAGGCATTTTATTAATGTTTAACCCAATGCCGGCAGACGGGCAAGATAAAGACGCTCAAAACACCCCGGTATCCACCGAACTGGTGCCGGAAGAAAAAACCATCCCCGCCACGGATGATGAAATTTTACCGCCCGCACCGCCCCCTGCCGTTAAACCGCAAGCCGTTTCCGCTTCGGACAAGGCATTATCAGCCGTGCAAAACTATACACTTTCCGGCGGACGGGGTACTGTGGCCGCGTATTTGGACCACTTATACCGGGATAAACTTTCCCAGGGATATACAGGGGCATGGTCCGCAGAGCCTTTGCATAAAAACGCATATATTGTAAAATACAGATTAACCAAAACCCGTATGGAACCCATTGTATATGTATTCCAAGCGGACGTTTCAAAAGGGACTTTAACCGGCGCGCTAAACAATGTGGCGCTGGACTTGCTGGGCAAAATTCAATAACGACGAGAGGGCTAATATGATATTGATGGACGATTTATTTAAAATGATGAAAGCAAAAAACGCTTCCGATATTCACTTAACGGTTGGCGTGCCGCCTGTATTGCGTATTCAGGGCCGCTTGTATGCCACACCGTTTGAAGCCTTGACCAAAGAAAGCGCCCAGACACTCATTTACTCCATTTTAACCGACGAACAACGCCAACAGTTTGAAGACAAGTTGGAGTTGGACTGCTCTATCGGTCTTAAATCCTTGGGCCGTCTTCGTGTAAACGTCTATAAACAAAAAGGCTGTGTGGCCGCCGCCTTGCGTTCTATTCCTAACGAATTTAAATCGTTTGAACAACTCAATTTACCGCCCGTGGTGTATAACATTATGAAGTTAAACAAAGGGCTTGTGTTGGTAACGGGCTGCACCGGATCCGGTAAATCAACTTCTTTGGCCAGTATGATTAACTACCTGAATATGAACGAAAGCAACCACATTATGACGGTAGAAGACCCTATTGAATTCGTGCACCCGCATAAACGCAGTATCGTCAATCAGCGTGAAGTGGGTGCTGATACGCTTTCGTTCGCAGACGCCTTAAAGCACTTTTTGCGTCAGGACCCGGATATTATTCTGGTCGGCGAATTGCGCGACCGCGAAACGATGGAAGCCTGCCTTACCTTGGCAGAAACCGGGCACTTGGTGTTTGCTACACTGCACACCAACGACGCTGTACAGTCCATCAACCGTATTATTGACGTGTTCCCGGCCAACCAACAGACCCAAATCCGCACACAGTTGTCCTTCGTGTTGGAGGCCATTTTATCCCAGCAGTTGATCCCCACTTTAACGGGCGGTCGCGCTATGGCGTGCGAGGTGTTGCTTGCTAACTCCGCCGTGCGCAGTTTAATCCGCGACGGCAAAGCCGAGCAAATTATTTCCACCATGCAGACCAGTGTGGGTATGGGTATGATTACAATGAACCAGGCGTTGGGAGATTTGTACATCCGCAAGCAAATAAGTTACCAAGAGGCCATTTCTCACACGGGCGACCCGTCCGGCTTGAAAACCTACTTGCAGCAAAAATTAGGTACGGCCAGTTTCAAATAATAAAAAATACCAAGCGGGGCTTTTAAGTCCCGCTTTTTTATGCTTTAAAACGCATAAAAAAGCCGCCTCAAAAGGGGCGGCTTTTCTTTGGGAAATTCTTATTATTGGGAACGGTTACTTACCACCTGCGGACAAACGCGGATAAATATATCTGTCCCCACCGCATCGGAAAGTTCCGGTGCCACTTTATCCACAAAGGCATTTTGCGTCCAACCGGAAACATACGGCGGAGGCAACAAACGGCGGACGTGGGTGGCCAAAAGGCCCCATTTGTAATCCGTTAAATTATTTTCATCTTTGGTGCGGATAGAAAACGTAACCGATTGGTCTTTATTCAAAATCGGGGAGTGCATATGCGCGCGGCGCAGGGAGCCTTCGCCGCCTTCAATAAACATTGGTTGGGCAATAATCACAAGCACTTCTTCCGTTTTACCAAACGAAGCCGCCGCATAATAAGGCTGCAATTCATCGCTCCAAGAGGCCAAGGTGCTTTGTACGGTGGAGCCTGGTTCAGTCGTCAGCGGGATAAGCATTGCATCGGAATCGTGCAAAACCGTTTTCACAAACGAGTCCGAGCCGTTCTTTTGCTGAAACGCCACATAAGAACCGGATTTATATGTTCCCTCCGCCGGGAAATACGGGCTTGCCACCACAATTTGCTTACCGGGATTTAATTTCCGCAAGGACGTAAGCAAATTGGAAAGTTGCAACTTTGAGCCTTCGTTCCACTCCGTTGCAATAAAAATACGGTTTTTTCCGCGCAGCAGTTGGATGTAAGGCACGGAATTAACGTGTACGACATTTCGGTCAATCAGCACATCCACCTGTTTTAAATGCTTGCGTAAATAGGACAAATCTTTGGTGGCCGCCCTGTAAAATTTAGAATCAGGGAGCAAGTTCTGTTCGCCCGCCCATACTTTTATCGCGTTTAAATCGCGCTGTCCACGCAAGGCGCGCAGTTTCCACATATGTTGGGCCTGCGTAATGGCAGAATTAATACCAGGGGTATAATAAACTTTGGGAAAGGCATTTTTAGCAACCTTTTCCATAGCACCGGCCGGAACCTTTACAGGCGGGAGTTTCCCGCGCTGGGCTTGCGCCGCGCCGGAAAAAGCGAGGATAAAAAGAGATGACAGCATCAGCGTAAGTGTTTTGTTCATACTGTTATTATAAGTTTGCCCGCCAGCCAAAACAAGGGCCAAAGGGCCTAGGCGGACATAGGACCGTTTGAAAGTGTGTCTTTATTACGCAGAGTGCGGTGATAGGTAATGGCAAAGCGGTGAACCTCGTCGCGGATTTCCATCAGCAGGTTTAAGGCCGGGTCGCCAATGGGCAGTTTAATGCTTTCCTCCGCACCGGGCAGATAAATGCCCTCGTGGGTTTCGGCAAGTGAGATAAACGGGATATAAATGCCTGCGCGGTCAAAGGCGTTTAATGCGGCGGTAATTTGGCTCTTGCCACCGTCTAATAAAATTAAATCGGGCGCTTGGGACGGGTCCTTTTTTATTTGGCGCAGGCGGCGGAAAACACTCTCTTCCATCATCGTAAAATCACTTCCCCCGCGCTCGGGCAGTTTGGAGCGGATTTTAAAGCGGCGGTAGTGTTCGTGGTTTTTTTCGCCATTGATATAGCACACGACGCAGCCCACCGCTTCGCGCCCGAATAAATGGGAGTTATCAAACGCTTCAATATGCGCAGGCAGTTTATTTAAACCGATTACCTGTGCCAGCCGTTTTAACTTATCCGTATTTTCCATAGCGGTTGTGATTTTGTCATCTTTAAACTGGCCCACCAATACCCGCTCCTGCATATGGGCCAAGGCGTGCAGAAAATTGCGGTAAACAGCCGCTTGTTCGTATTCCCACTTGGCGGAGTGTTCCTTCATAAGCCGCGTGATATTTTCGGTAATGTTGCCAAAGTGCCCGTCTAAAAATTGCGCCATACGCTCGGCAATTTTGCGGTAATCTTCATACGAAATTTTACCTGCACACGGAGCCGGACATTGCCCGGTATGATAATAAATACAGGTGTTAATTTTGCGCGGGTCCAATTCCTTTTCGCGCGAAAAGTTCCATTTACACGGTCGCAAGGGGGCATATTTGCTCTTCCACAAAAACCGCATTAAACTTTTTACAATGCTAGATTTAGGATACGGCCCAAAATACAAGTCTTTTCCGCGCACCACCCGGCGCGTTAAATGCAGGCGCGGGAAGTCTTCCCCCATTGTCAGTTTTAAATAAGGGTAACTCTTGCCGTCTTTGCCCAACGAATTAAAAAACGGCTGGTATTGCTTGATTAATTTTTCTTCCAATACCAACGCATCACGTTCGCTGGCGGTAGTAATATAATCTATTTTAGCAATAAGCGGCAACAGACAAGGCAGTTTCCACCCGCGGGAATACAGGTTAGACTCTTGGAAATATTGTTTCACCCGGTCAGACAAATTTTTGGCCTTGCCTACATAAATAATAGTGCCCTCTTTGGAGCGCATTATGTAAACACCGGGTTTATTTGGTAAAATATCTAGGCGCGGGTCCATAAAATTATTGTAACATTTCAGGCGCACTGCCTGCTTAACCGAAAAAAATCAGTTGACCCCGCGGCAATAAAAGGATAAAATATTAGTAACCCGATTTTTCTATTAGAGGAACTATATAAATGGCAAAACTTAAAACTGGTCGGCACACTAGCGCCATCAAAGCGCAGCGCCAAGCCGAAAAAAGAACTTCCGCTAACAAGGGCTTGATTAAAAAAGTCCGCTTAGCCACCAAAACTGTGAACGCTTCCGCTACCACGAAAGCCGCCACACTCAAAGAAGACTTGAAGAAAGCCGAATCTTGCATTGACAAGGCCGCCAAAAAGAACGTAATCCACTGGAAAACGGCTGCCCGCAAGAAATCCCGCTTGGCCAAAGCCGCTAACAAAGCCGCTGCCGCCAAATAATAAGTCTTGCAACACCTTTAAAACCGCCCTTTTCGGGCGGTTTTTTGTGGCCACTTTTTCCACTTGCGCAAAAATATTACTGTACCAGCCACAAAAAAGGCGCCCCGTTAAAAGGCGCCTTTTTTCGCAAGTAAAAATCTTACGCTTCCGGCACGTGTTTGTATTTAAAAATAAAGGCAAACAGGATAGCCACCACCAAGGAGAAGCCCGCAAAAACGAACCACGATTCGCTCCACCCGGTCATAATGGTATGGGAAACATCCGCCGGATATACCGCACCTTCCGGCAAAAAGCCGTTCGCCGCCGTATAAGCATTAATATGGACGTTTACCAATTTGTTAATGACCCATTGGGCGCCTAACGTACCAATCATTGCGCCAAAGCCGTTGGTCATCAGCATAAATACACCCTGCGCGCTGGAACGAATCGCCGGGTCGGTTTCTTTATCCACATACAAGGAGCCGGACACGTTAAAGAAGTCAAACGCCACCCCATATACAATCATAGAGGCTACTAACAGCACAATGCCGCCCGCGGTGGACGGATTTCCAAGGCCGAAGAACCCAAAGCGTAACACCCACGCAATCATACTCATAAGCATTACCTTTTTGATACCAAAGCGTTTCAGACAGAACGGAATCAGCAAAATGCACAATGTTTCGGACATTTGGGACAGCGAAATCAGCGCGTTGGCATTATTGGCCCCCCAAGAGCCGGCAAAACCAGCCAAGGAATTAAAACCGTTAATAAACGGATTGGCATAAGCGTTGGTAATCTGTAAGGACATACCCAACAACATAGAGAAGATAAAAAAGGTAGCCATCTTTTTTTCTTTAAAAAGCGCAAACGCTTTGAGGCCCAATGCTTCGGCCAAAGATTTGGCTTTTTCCGTGCAAGTGGGGCAGGCAGGCAAGGTAAAGCAATACAAGCCCAAAATCACACCCAAAATGCCGGAGAAATACCATTGCATATAGGTATTTTGGAAACCCGTAAAGTTGGAGGTCAACATCGCACAAATAAAACCGACCGTGCCGAATACGCGGATGGGCGGGAAAGCGGACACCGTATTAAAACCGCCTTGGCGCAATGCCGTATAAGCCACGGAGTTGGAAAGAGCAATCGTGGGCATATAGAAGGCCACACTAAACGTATAGCAGGCAAACACCAGCGCAAAACTCACTTGGGGAAGCGAGCCGAAATAAGCCGCTCCGGCCATACCGGCCGCCGCCAATAAATGGCACAGGCCCAACAGTTTTTGCGCAGGAACCCAGCGGTCCGCCACAATGCCGATAATAGCCGGCATAAAAAGCGATACAAAACCTTGTACCGCGTAAAACCAACCGATATTTTCCGCCAATCCGGCCCCGGCCAGGAAGGTACCCATAGAAGTAAGGTACGCGCCCCAAACGGCGTATTGGAGAAAGTTCATTGCAGTCAAACGAATTTTGATGTTCATAAGCGAATTACCGCCGAAGCAGGGAAACTCCGGCTGCAAACCTCCATAAAATTGGCGGGAAACGCCCTGGGCGCAACTGCCCCCGCCGATAAAACCATTGTACAAAAAAAGATATAATATAGGAAATAAATTGAAAAACTTTTTGAGGAGGAAATTTCTATGGCAGATTATAGTTTTGACGTGGTATCCAAGGTGGATTTGAACGTAATCGCGGAAGCCGTCAGCGCCGCCAATAAAGAAATCACTAACCGCTATGATTTTAAAGGCACCAATTCCACAATTGAACTAAACCAAAAGGATAACGAACTGAAACTCGGTTCCAGCGACGAATATAAAGTAAATACCCTGCGCGATATCATTTTTACGCGTATTGCCAAGCGTGGAATTCCGCTTAAAAATATGTTACCGCAAAAAATTGAAGCCGCTTTGGGCGGTAATGCCAAACAAACGGTAAAAATCCAACAAGGAATCCCATCGGACAAGGCCAAGGAAATTACCAAAGCCATCAAAGATGCCAAATTAAAGGTTTCCGCTTCTATCCAGGGCGACCAGTTGCGCGTATCGTCCAAATCCAAAGACGAACTCCAAAACACGATGGCCCTTTTAAGAGGGGGCGACTTCGGCGTGGAACTCCAATTCACCAATTACAGATAACTTATGCGCAAACTATTACTTATTTTAAGTGCGGTTTTAATAGCCGCCCCGGTCGTAAAAGCGGCCGATATGTCCGCCGCGTTGGATTTTTATAAAAAACAGACACTCACGATTTCCGCCGACCCCACCCGCGACGAGCGCGCCTTCGCCAAAACATTGGCAGATAATGTAGGCACTTGGGTATCGCAAAACCCCGGGCAAGCCGCTACGGCAGATGCACTTCTGCTTCAAACGCGTCTTTATTTACGCGCGCAGGACAATGCAAATGCGCTGGTTTCGCTCTTTAAACTGCGCAAGGTCTTTCCCTCGGCAGATATCAACGCATTAAAAGCGCTTTTGCCGCAAGCAGCCGAGGCCGTAAAGGCAGACGCGCGCGAAACGGCAAACCAACTCTTTGCACTTCCGCTTCCCGCGGAGACCGACACGGAAGCGGACCGCGAAGCCGAAGCCTTGTATGCGCTTTCTAAATTGCCGGGACGCACCTTATATGCGCCCGCCGCGCAAGCGTTTGAGACCTTTTTTGCGCTTCATCCCAAGTACGAAAACGGCGACAAAGTGGAATTGTGGTACGGAGATTTGCACCGCCTAAACGGCAACTATTTAGCCGCTATTTCGCAATACAAAAAAGCGGGAGAACTGTATCCTGCCACACCTTATAAAGCAGCCAGTTTGCGTCTTATTGGGGATATTTATGCCGACAATTTAAAGGACACCGCCAACGCTACTGCGTATTATACGCGTGTACTGCGGGAGTTTCCCGGCTCTTCCGAAACGGGCGTCGTTTATAAGCATATGGCCATTTTGGACGAAAACAACAAACAGTTTGACAGCGCGCTTATTAATTACGACAAATCCATTGAACTGCTGGGCAATACAAAAGCCGCATATGAATCGTACCGCGGCAAGGCTGATGTGTATGTAAAAACCAAGAATTACGGAGAAGCATATAACACTTTGTTAAAAACGGCCAATGTGTTTAGCGCGGACGAAGAAAAATGCACATTCTCTCTCTTGGAAGCCGCCAATGTAGCCAAAAAGCGTATGCACGACCAAACCAAATATATGCAGGCATTGGAAAAAGCCCTCGTGGCGCATCCTGCCGGGCCGCGTGCACCGCAAATCATGTTTGATTTGGCTTCCGCTTACGAACAACAAGGCCGAAACACGCAAGCCATAGAAATATACAAACGGCTGATTATTAATCATCCTACCAACAAATTATCTTCCCGTGCCCAAGGCCGCTTAAACAGATTGCAGAAATAAGATAACTTAAACCTAAAACCGCCCCGGGGAAATTTCCCCAGGGCGGTTTTTATTTGTTCATATAATAGGCTTGGCGATGAACCCAGTCGCCGATTGCCTCTCCTTGAGTCGTTGGGGTGTCCCGCCCTGACAAGTTTTGACAAATTTTGTTGGAAACAGTGCTATCTATATCGGCCCAGCAAATAAAATAGTTATTTTGGGGATATTTTTCTATAAGGACTAAATCCTTAATATCTTCACATAAAAAGGCTGTCTGAATTCCCCCACGCCCGCTAATCTGGCATTTAACATCTGTACTGGAAATTTTGCGTGGGCTTTCCTTTTTAAATCCGGCGGGCATAGCAATAATCAGCGCATCCAAATTGGCGGCATAGCGGTTGGTTTGCATATAAAAATGCTGTTGGGCTTGGTCCACGGCGCGGACGAGGTTATACATCGTCGCCGCGCGGCTGCTGCCCACCGCCACCCGGTACGACGGCATTGCGGCCGCCGCCAAAATACCGATGATAAGGATAACGACTAGAAGTTCAATCAAGGTAAAGCCACGGCTAACAACCCAAGTGGCAGATCCGGAACTAAATTCAGGATGACCCTCTTTTTTTATAACGATGTCGTTCCCGAGTGTGTGGCGGCCCGCAGGGTTACGGGATATGTTGTTTATAAAATTAAGTGTCATACTGGAAGGTTTTTGTCCAGTATCTGTCGTTTTCCTCTTCTTTAATAACAACAGATCCTGGACTACGACATTCCAGGATGACGACAAGAATAAAGTATTCATAAACCCTTTCATTTTTTCTCCTATTAAAACCTTTATATTTGGGCAAAACAGCCTTTTATACGCATTTTTATACGGCGGATACATCCGGGTACAACCAACGCGGAATATCAAAATTTTAACAAAAAAAAAAAACGAAACAACCCCTTTACAATAAACGGCGAAACGACAAAGACAAAAACAACGAAATCCCATATAAAAACACTACGGGATGACGGCAGGGAAAAGGGTGTTATAAAAATCGGGGGTCATTCTGAACTTGTTTCAGAATCTACCGATCGGGTTGTTAAAAACAACGGCAACAACTAACTACCCAAGCAGTAGATCCTGAAATAAATTCAGGATGACCTTCTTATTTGAATAACAACAGATCCCCGACTAAATTCCTCGGGGATGACAGCAAAAAACAATAAAATAAGGCTGTTATAAAAATAAAAGCCATACTGGAACCTTTGCCGAGCCCCCCGCATTCCACCAAGCCACAAAAAACCGCCCCGGGAAAATTTTCCCGGGGCGGTTTTTTATTCCTTCAAAAGCCGTTATTTTCCGGCGCCACAGCATTTTTTATATTTCTTTCCGCTGCCGCACGGGCAAGGGTCATTACGCCCAATCCGGGGGCCTTGGTGAACAACCGTTTCCACCTTGGCGGGCGCAGTTCCGTTTTCCGCACGGAGTTCGGCCTCGTGGTTCTTCATCCACTTTTTCATTTGGCGGATACTTTTAAAGTCCACCCCGTCCTTTTCCATACGTTTGGCGATATCAATAAAGCGCTTTTTGATGGCCGGGTCCTGCAATTTACTTTTAATCATTGCAGGCAGAGAATCAATCTCCCGCTCAATGCGCTCCTCAATAGATTCCTTTTTGCCGTTTTTAGCCGGCTCGGCCGCCGGGGCCGCTGTTTCTTCTTTTTTCTTAAATGGATTCCACATATTGTGCAACTCCTAATTATTCGGAAATAAGTTTTTCTACAAAATTCTTAATAATTTCCGCTTTTTCAAAATAATGTTTTTCCCGCGGGATTACCAAGCGGTTGGGGTGCTTTTCCCAAATTTTCAAAATACGGTCGTCCAAGTCAAATGCCTGCTGTAAGTTTTCGGTGCGGACGTTGGTGGCCTGGTAAAAATCTTTCTCGGGCGGCGGAGACAAATGAATTACCGCATCATAGCGCGCCAGTTCCGCTTCCAAAGAACTGTGCATAGATTTAAAAAAATCTTCCGGGCCTTTGGGCCAATACACCGCTCCGTCAATAGACCCGCGGTCGCATACCATTATTTTGGCATTGGAGGTCTTTTCGGCCAATTCTTCTAACTGGTGCACAGTATAAAAAATAATATTTTGGGCGTGTTCAATGTGCACAGGGCTGTTGTCCTTGCGCGGAAAACCGCCGCTGTAAATCAAGGTTGCGGCTTCCTGCACGAGGGCAATTTTGTTACCGAAGGTTTCCTTCAAAATAGAAAGAGCCGTAGTTTTGCCGCCGCTGGGGCCGCCGGTTAAAACGATTTTTTTCATAAGTTATCCTTTAATAATTTTTTCTACAAAATTTTTAATGGCTTCCGCTTTTTCAAAAAAGTGTTCGGTGCCGCCCACAACTAAACGGTTGGGGTGCTTTTCCCACATTTTTAAAATTTTGCGGTCAATTTCAAATGCCTTGTCCAAGGTTTCCGTACGGACGTGCGTAGATTGGTAAAAGGCCGGGTTGGACGGCGGCGACAGGTGCAGTACGGCATCATAGCGCGCCAGTTCCGCTTCCAAGGATGTGCCCATATGCGCAAAAAATGCGTCCGGGCCGTCCGGCCAATAAACAGACGCATCCACTGTACCGCGGTCGCACACGATAAGCGGTGCCTCGGATGTCTGTTCCGCCAATTCTTCCATTTCCTTCGTGGCTACGAAAATAATCTGCTGGGCGGCTTCAATATGCGCGCGGCTGTTATCCTGCCGCGGAAATCCGCCGCTAAAAATCATTGTGGCGGCTTCGCGCACGAGTTCCACTTGCGGGCCAAAGGTTTCTTTCAGCACCGACAGGGCTGTCGTTTTACCGCTATTGGGGCCGCCGGTAATGGCGATTTTTTTATGCTTCATTTTTGTCCTCCGCGGCGTCCTTTTTAGGGGCAAAGGCCGCCTTTTGGGCTGCTTCTAATTCTTTTAAGTATAACACTTTTAAGTCCTCAAATTCTTTGCGTTGTTCTTTGGGGATATCCCGCACAGTAGAATTGCGGTTCTTCATTTTCAAAAAATCTACAAACTTATTTTTTTCTTTAACGCGGAAATCCAAATGCGGCCCCGTAGACAGGCCCGTGCTTCCCACATATCCCACCGTCTGCCCTTGTTTGACCTTGGCCCCGGCCTTAATACCCTTGCCGTAGCCCTTTAAATGTCCGTAAGTGGTCATATAGCCGTTGGCGTGGCGGATTTCCACATAATTGCCAAAACCGCCTTTATATCCGGCTAATTTTACCGTCCCGTCCGCCACAGCCTGAACCGGGGTACCCGCGGGGGCGGCATAGTCTATGCCCAAATGCGGGCGGCGGATTTTTAAAATAGGATGTAACCGCCCATAAGAAAAGCGAGACGAAATGCGGTAATTGCGGAAACTGATGGGAGATTTCAAGAACATCTTTTTGCTCATTTTGCCCGTTTCATCATAAAAATCATCTTCAAAATAAAAAGCGTAAGTCGTTCCGCCATCTGCACTTTTATAAGAAGCGGCGAGCAAATCCTGGCTGGTTATTTCGCCCGATACTGTATAATTTTCTTCCCACAGGGCGGCATACTCGTCGCCGTTTCGGGTATCGGTATTAAAATCAATCGTCCACGAAAAAGCATCCGTAAAATCTAAAATAAGGGGTACTTGTAATCCCTGGGCAAGCATAGAGTTAAACAAAGAGCCTTTAATTTTTCCGGCGGCAGTTTTAATGCGGGTTTTAATTTCCACGTCGCTTACCCCCGCCACCAATGCACCATCCACGTGGGCCACATTGGCCACATAATAGCGTTTAAAACCTTGCGTAAGAAGCAGCATAATAAAATGTCCATCGGCATCTACCGACAGGGAATAGGTGTCGTTCTTTTGAAGTTTGCGCGTATCAGCCACCGTGGAAAGTTTGCCCACAATTTGTGCAACGTCCTGATTAGAAAGACCCGCTTCCTGCAAGGCTACATAAATCGGTTTTTCTTTAATGGTAAATTCCTGCACCGGAATTTCGCGCTCACGCAAGTTTTCCAGTTCCCGCGCATCTTTGATGTGCGAAATATGCAACGCCACTCCCGTTGCCACAATAATTACACTCAACGTAAGCGTGTAAAATAAAATATCGTGGTAGCGGCGGTAATGCTGTTGGATAAAAGCCAGGAATTTTTCTTTCATAAGCGTAACAAGGGGCGGCCGTTAAGCCGCCCCTTTCTAAACTATTTTTGGTCCTTTAAGAAAGAGCACAATGCAATAGCATTGAGTTTCACTTTCGGGTCATCCGCGCGGGAAGGCAGAATAACCGGGATTTTCGGGCCGACGAGCACAGCCGCCGCTTCCATATGGTCGCCAAAGAAAGCCAAGGCTTTGTAGAGCGGGTTGGCGGCATCCAAGTCCGGCAGCATCAAAATATCCGCATCTCCGGCCACTACTTTGCCTTTAATACCTTTTTCGGCCGCGCGTTCGGGCGAGAGAGAAATATATAAATCGTACGGTCCTTCCACCGTGCAGCCGGTGATTTTTCCTTCCGCGTTCATCTGCGCCAAGGCCGCCGCATCCACAGTAGAGGGGATCTTTTCGTTTACTTTTTCCACCGGGCACACGCAAGACACTTTCGGCGTTTCCAAGCCGAGTTTGTGCATAGTGTTCACGGCATTTTGGATAATTTTAGCCTTTTGTTCCAGGGTAGGGGCAATCACAACTGCGGAATCAGTTACCGCAAAAGGCTTGTGGTATTTAGGAGTGCTGAACAGCACAAAGTGGGACAAAAGCGCGCCTTCCGGCACCAAGTGGGCTTCTTTGTTTAAAATCGCCTTCATATAATACTTGGTATCCACAAGACCTTTAATCAAAAAGTCGCCTTTACCGGCCAAAATTTGGTCCACAGCCAGTTTGCACATAGTAGGAACATCTTCGCAATCAATAAATTCAAATTTGCTGTCATCCAGACCTACCTCGGCTACGGTTTGTTTGACGGCAGCCAGCGGCCCAATCAAAATACCGTGGGAAATAAGGCCGTTTTGGTCGGCCATTTTGATAGCCGTCAACGCTTCTTTATTGTTTGCGCCCGGCACTACTACACGGTTTGATTTCCCTTTTACTTGTTCAATCAAATCGGCAAAACTTTTGAATTTCATACTTTTCTCCTTACAAGACTAACTTTATAAATCAACTGTACTTCTTTACAATCTTAGGATTATCCAGCGCACGGCGGGCAGCCTCGCGCAGGGCGTCCTTTTCCTCGCTGCCCGGGAACACATATACCGGGGCAATCCAACTGACATAAGTGCTAATGGCCTGCGGTATATATTTGCTATACATCAGCCCGCCCGTAAGCGCAATAAAATCCACTTTCCCTTCTAACACTACGGCCATTGACCCAATGTATTTGGCAATTTGGTAAATCATCGCGTCTTCGGCCAGTTTGGCTTCTTCGCGCGTGCAGCAAATGAGCGAGCCGGGGCGTTTTTCACCCGTGCGGATAAATTCTTCCAAATCTTTTACGTCGGAAGTGCCCGTATAGGCTACCAATCCGCCCTTTCCGCGCAGTTTAAGGCGCATATCGCGCAAGGTATATTTGCCCGAATAGCACATTTGCACCAGAGCGGAGTTTGGCGTACCGCCGCTTCTTTGCGGGGTCATCGGGCCGTCGCCTTCGTAACCGTTGTTTACGTCCACCACTTTTCCCTCGCGGTGCGCACCCACGGTAATGCCACCCCCTCCGTGGCAAACAATACAATTCATTTTTTCGTACGGTTTGCCCAATTTGCCCGCAATCAAACGGGCCACGCGCTTTTGGCTCAATGCGTGAAAAATGGAAATACGCGGATTTTCGGGCATACCCGAATAGCGGGCCACGGGTTGCATTTCGTCAATTACGACCGGATTGGCAATAAAACTGGGGCAGCCTGCGTACTGGGCAATATCACGCGCCAAAATGCCGCCTAAATTGCTGGGGTGGATTCCGCCATAGCGGCCTGTTTCCAAGTCGCTGACCATTTGGTCGTTGACGGCATACACACCCCCTTCTACGGAGTGAATAAATCCGCCACGGCCGATAACCGCATCAATTTCTTCCAGCGGAACTTTGTGGTCCAGCAGGTAATCCAAAATCAATTTGCGGCGCAGGGGCAACTGTTCGGTAACGTTTTTGCCTTCGTACGGTTCCAAGTCGGTCAACGAATAACGGACTGTAACCTCAAACACGGATGTATTTCCGCGGTAATAGCCGATATCGTCCGAGGTGGACCCCGGGTTAATAACTAGGATATTGTAATCCATTTGTGCCCCCTGTAAGCCTTAGTTATATTTTAACAAATATAGCGGTCTTTGGCCGGGCTATTTACGGCAGTTTGTCTGCCAATTTATCAGCCCATTTTTTTAAGAAAAACAACTGCTCCCGGCTCAGCCCTTGCCGGGAAAGCATATGGCGCAGAAGCGCCTTGCGTTGGGCGGACGAAAAACCGGTCTTAAACCCGGACTTTTCAAACAAAATGTCCGCAGATGAAATAAAAATTTCCTTTTGCGCGTCCGTCGGACTTGCGGGTGCTTTGCCGGGGCGGCGGATCGCCTTAAAATCAGGACGGCGGGATAGTTCGTAACAAGTCAAAATAACGGCTTGGGCCAAATTGATAGACGGCTGTTTGGACACCGTAGGGATATTCAGCACCACATCACACCGCTCTATATCTTCGCCAGACAGGCCGCTCTTTTCGTTGCCAAACACCAAGGCTACACGCCCTTGCGGAGCGGTTTGCAAGCGTTCGTTTAACACCGGCAGCGGAACGATTTCCTGCTTGATTTCGCGGTTTTTAATAGCCGTAGCGGCCAAAGAAAAGGATGTATCTTGTAAGGCTTCGCCCAAGGTTGCACATTTTATAGCCTGCCGCATAATATCGCCCGCACCAACCGCACTGACAGATTCGCGCCAAACAGGTTCATAGGGGTCCACTACGCGCAAGTCGGACAACCCGAAATTTCCCATTGCCCGGGCGCATGCCCCAATGTTATTGGGGTCGCGCGGGCGTACTAACACAATGGTTACGGGATTCATCTGTTTAATGCCTCCCCGATAGATTCGGCAAAGGTGGGGTGAGCAAAAATCACTTCTTTTAACTGTGCCACCGTCATTTTGGCGGCCAAGGCCACACTCACCGCGTGGATAAGTTCCGCCGCGTGCGCACCGGCAAATACACCGCCCAACAATTCTCCGGTTTGGGCATTACTGATCAGTTCGTAATATCCTTCGGTCTGGTCCTGCGCTACGGCACGTCCGTTGGCAAGCAAAAAAGCCTTATGGGTTTTGACGGGCAAACCTTTGGCTTCGGCTTGTGCGCGCGTAAGACCCGTTGCCGCAATTTCGGGCGATGTGTAAATAGCACGCGGGACACGCTCGTTGTGATATACAGCAGGAACACCGCACAAGTTTTCAGCCGCCACCTCACCTTGCCGGCTGGCTGCGTGGGCCAGTTGGAAAAGGCCGTTTACATCTCCGGCGGCATAAATATTACCCTTTAACTGCAAAGTTTGCGGATTCACTTGTACGCCCTTGCGGTTCCAGTTTACGCCGATATTTTCCATTTTAAGTGCGCTTAAATTCACACTGCGCCCAATAGCGGCTAATACCGCATCAGCCGTTACGGTTTGCCCATTGGAAAGCGTAAGCGTATAAGTTCCGTTTTCGCAAGTTACTCCTTCCGCGCTTACACCTGTGAAAAGTTGAATACCCCTTTTTCCAAAGGCTTGTGTCAGCACGCGGGCGGCCCCCTCGTCTTCCAACGGCAACAAGCGCGGCTGCATTTCCACAATGCTTACTTTAACCCCCAATTCGTTCATAAAGTCGGCCATTTCACACCCGATTACCCCCCCGCCGACAATCACTAATTCTTTGGGCAGATGAGGCATATCAAAAAGGGTGGAATTATCGTAAATTTTATCTTTTATTTGGTCAAACGGCGGCGGGAAAAAGGCTTCGGAACCGGCGGCCAAAATAACGCCGTCCGCTTCCAGTTGCTGTTCCGTTCCGTCCGCTTTTTTCACGCTTATCGTATGCTCGTTTACAAAGGAAGCCTCCCCATTTATTACCTCTATACCTGCTTTTTTAAGCAAAAAAGACACCCCTTGCGTCAGTTTACGAGTAGCGGCGCGTTGGCGGGCTTGGATTTTTTTCCAATCCAGCAAATTAAACAGTTTGTCCGCCTGTTCCTGTGCGCCGTCCGCACACAAGGCTGAAATTGTTTTAACCGTATGAAAGCGGTGTGCGGCATCCAACAACGACTTTGACGGAATACACCCGCAATTTAAACATACTCCGCCGACTTTATTCTTTTCCACCAGCGTAACGCTTGCTCCCAACGAAGCGGCCTTTAATGCGGCAGGATACCCCGCAGGCCCGCCGCCGATTACGACGATATGTTTCATATTTCCCCCTTATACGTCATTTTGATTATATTTATTCTAGCATTAAAAACAGTATAATAAAAAACGAGAAACACTATGCCAAATAACCCTTCTTATATCGGACACCGTGAACGCATCCGTGAAAAATTCGCGGCGGCAGGGTTGGACAGTTTCCTGGACCACGAAGCCCTGGAACTGCTTTTAACTTATGCCGTGCCGCGCAAAGACACCAAACCGATTGCTTGGGCTTTGCTTAAAAAATTCGGTTCGTTGGCCGCCGTACTGGACGCGGCACCGGACCAACTTTCGCAAATAGACGGGGTAGGCCCCGGAACAGCACAGTTTTTAAAACTGATTCGCGCTGTATTTAAAAAATATTCGCTTGCCGAAGTAAAACAACGCGTAACTATCCGCACCCCGCAACAGGTGCTGGAATACTGCAACGCTTCGCTTTCCGGAAAGCAGGAGGAGTGTTTAGAAGTGATTTATCTTTCTGTGCGTAATACGGTTATGGGCACGGAAACGATTGCTTCTGGATTGATTGACCGGGTGGCCGTTTCGCCGCGCAAAATCGTGGAGTGCGCCCTAGCGGCCAAAGCCCCTGCCATTATTTTAGTGCATAATCACCCGTCGGGAGATGCCACCCCTTCGCAGGAGGACATAGAACTCACACGCGAGGTACTGCGGGCGGCAGAACTTTTTGGCATTTCGGTACACGACCACATTATTATCGGCAAGGGCTCTCATTATAGTTTAAAGGCAAATGGGAAAATATAATATGAACATTTTAAAAGAAGTCTTAAAGTATCAAGTTTATCCGGCTATGGGATGTACGGAGCCGGTTTCCGTAGCACTATGCGCCGCGTACGCCGCCAAAGAATTGGGAACGGACATAGAAAAAGCCGAATTTCAGTTAGATGCCGGAACCTATAAGAACGGTATGGGGGTAAGAATACCCAACACGGACGGCGAAAAGGGAAATCTGTTAGCCGGAGCAATGGGGATTTTACTAGCCAAGCCGGAACTGAATATGGAAATTTTATCCGCCGCAGACAAAACCGTCTTGGCCCTAGCCAAAGAAATGCTAAAAAAGCATTTGCTGACTATGGAAGTTGCCCCGCAGGCGCACGGCTTTTACATTGCCTGTACACTAACAGGCAAAAACCATAAAATCGCCAAATGTATTATTGCGGGAAGCCATACGGACGTGGCGTATTTATCGTGCGGGGATAAAATAAAAGTAAACCATTTACCGCTTGAAAACTGTGCCCAAAAAGCGCACGATTTTAAAAATGCCCTAAAAAAAGCCACCCTGCAAGATTTATTAAATGCCGCCGATAATGCGGACGAAGAAGATTTAAAATACATCAAAAAGGGCGTAGAAATGAATTTAAAAGCCGCCGAACTGGGCCAAGCCTTGCAAAAAGTAGGGTTTTACATTAAAGAACTGGTACGCAAAAAACTGCTGCAAATGGACTTAATTTCGTCCACCAAAATTTTAACCGCCTGCGCCGCCGATGCGCGTATGGACGGGCAAGCCGTTCCCGTTATGGCTAGCGGGGAATCGGGCAACCAAGGCGTCGTAACCATTTTGGTACCGTGGAAAGTAGGCAAGGAAATGGAAGTAGAGGAAACCACCATTTTAAAGAGTATTGCCCTATCCCACTTGTTAAACGGTTATGTAAAAGTCTTTACCGGGGAACTTGCGCCTATTTGCGGCTGTGCGATTGCCGCAGGGGTGGGGGCGACGGCGGCTATCACTTACCAACAGCGCGGCAACTGCGTGCCCGCTGTTACGCTGGCAATTAATAACATCATCAGCGATATTGGCGGTATGTTGTGCGACGGGGCAAAAAGCGGGTGCGCGCTAAAAGTCGTCAGTTCCACCGACGCGGCAATCCGCTCCGCCTATATGGCTATACACGATTACGGCATTACGGAAGTGGAAGGTTTTGTCGGCCGTACGGCGGAAGAAACGATCCAAAATTTAGGCAGTATTTCCACCGTAGGGATGAGCCGCGTGGACCCGATGATTGTAAACATTATGCAGAAGAAATGCAATAAATGAAACACAAGGACAACGAACTAATCTTTTCTTTCCACCAGAATATTTTTAACAAATTCTTGGGGTACCTGCTCGCGCTGGGGATGATTACGCTGACCTTGTGTTTATTTCACAACCGGGAATTGCTTTTTATCTATATTCTCAGTATGGCGGTAAGCATTTATTTTTTTACGCTTATCTTTTTTCCCCCGGCCGTGTGCAAAATTTACCCGGACCATATAGAGTGGAAACAAACAGAAATGACGAGTACATCCACGAAAAATTACCGACTGTTATGGCCGGAAGTAAAGGGGTTTTACCTAGCCGAGCGTCTAGTGTACTGGAAGAGGAATCTCACATTAAAAACAGTATTATTCTTGGTAACAGAGAATTACCACTCATACAAAATTCAAAACTTCGGATTCTTGTTTAAAAAGGACCGCGACTCATTGCTATTGGAGTTAAAAGCCCGCGGTATAGCGGAACTGCCCGTTCAGGCCGAGGACTCCGCAGAAGAACTTATCAAAAAATTTCAGTATTAAAGGAGAACACTGTGTCAAAAAATACCGGCTTAAAAAATTCTATCGTACTTTATGAAGCCTATCCTTATGCTCGCCCTATCGCCTTATTAGTGGCAGGTTTATTTATTGCGGGATGTAGTTACCCCGCTACAAATTGGATGGAAAATATTGGAATAATTCTCGGTTTAGTATGTATCCTTTGGGGGATAATAAAACTATTTAACAAATCAAAAATACTCTGTACCTTTACGGATGACCGATTGGTTTTCCATACGCCCAACAAAGATTTTTTATACGGACAAATTGCCTATTTTTCCATTTTCTACAAACATACCCCCGGAAGAGTGAGTACAAGTTATGTTCCATACTTTAAATTGCAATTAATGTTTGGCAATCAATTTCTTTTCCTGCTGGATGATTTATCCCCGCGCGACCAAACTATATTTATAGCAGAATTAAAAAAACACAATGTAATTTTTAAAGGAAAACAATACGAAAAAGGATTTTTTAGTAAAAAATAATTTTTATTCCCGGGCAAAAGTATAGGCCATTACCTTTTTGGCTCCCGCCGCTTTTAAGGCCTCGGCACAGCCCTCCAAGGTGGCCCCGGTGGTTGCCACATCATCTATCAGCAAAACGGTTTTTCCCTTTATGGGTTCCTGTTTTTTATACGCAAAAGCCCCTTTCATATTGGCTAATCTGCCAACACGGCCCAAAGTGGTTTGGCTAATCGTATTTTTAATACGCACCAAACTTTTGCTGTCTAGCGGCAGTCCCACCAAGGGTGCAAAATTTTCTGCAAGCAGTTCGCTTTGGTTATAGCCGCGCGTACGGTTTCTTTTAGGGAAAAGCGGCACCGGCATTACCACTTCCGCCTCCGCCAGTTCCGGGTAGTTTTTATAACGCACCGCCATTTGCGCACCCATATATTTCGCCAAATAATCTGCCCGGGAATACTTTAAAGCGTGTACAAGCGAGCGGGAAGATGTATTAAATTTAAAAGCAGAGCGAATTACGCGGCATTTGTATTTCCGCTCCTTACTCCCCCGGCAGGCAAAACAATGCGCTCCGCCGTACTTCAACACCGCCCCGCACCGTTTGCAAATGTGCGGCCCGGGTGCGTCCAAACGGGAAAGGCACTCCGTGCATAAGGGTTCATTTGCGTTCCAAGATAAATCGCACCCGCAAGCAAAACAGGTGCGCGGCAGGAAGAAATGCAACACAAGTTTAAAAAATGCCGCACCGTATTTCATATTAAAATTGAATTGTTACATTAGCCGCCACATTGTAGGCAGTGTAATCCTCGGTTTCCACATAGGCGTGGTCGAGCACCGTCAACCCGCCGGAAAGCGTAAAGCGCAAATTTTGCGACATCTCATAATCCAATGATGTGGTAACATCATACATTTGGTAGTTATCCTTTACCTCTACCGGAGATTTTTTATCCGTATAAGTGAGGGTGGTATTCCAAATCACGCGGTTGGTGGCGTTATACATTTTATTTACAAACGGCAATTTAATTCCGCGCGGAATATTAAAATCCCACCGCAAGTTTAAACTGGGGGTAGTGGTGGTAGTGCTTTCGCTGATTTTTCCAGCCACCAGCCACTTATCGTGTGCTGAATACAACACTTTCGGCGTTACGCGCAAAGAACCCACATAAAAAGACGTCTGCGCGGACATATCGCTATCGTGCACGGTTTCCAAACTGGTTCCGGCACGCAGGTCGGTTTTGTCCGAATCTTTGCGCGTAAAATTAAGCACCGTATCAAAATAGTTAAACAGCATAAAGCGCAAATCGCCGCCGTACTGCTTGGTGTATTGCTCGTCTGTTCCCGTATTCGTCTGCTCCACCCAACTGTAACGCAATTTTAGGTTAGATGAACTGAACCAGCGTCCGCCGTAAAAGAATTTCTCCAAGTCGGAAATGGAAAAGGTCATATCCGGCAGGGTTAAACTGGTGGAATCGTACGACGTTCCCGTCTGTTCGTTGGACTGCAAGGTTTTGGTAAAGTTGTTAATCAGTGAAATGGTTTTAAGCGGAGCGGCCGCGCCGCCCATTTCGTAGCGGGCGAGCGGACTCCAACGCTGGGTAGAAGTAAAGGTATCGCGCAAAATCAAACTCTTGCGGTAGCCGTAATCGCCCACGTCTTTTAAAGAACCGCCGCGAATCCACAGCGCCTTGCGGGAGTCAAACCCGCTGTCCACATCAGCCCACGCATCGGCGTCCTGTATGCGGTAACTGGAAGAAATAACCAACGTGTTTAATAATTTACTGTTCGGCAACAGTTCATTTCCGTTAAGCGTTAAGGATATCCCGCCGTCCGCATTGCGGTTGACGGTTTTCACCTCGCCTACACCCACCTCTACGCGAGTGCCGGAAGCGGTCAGCGTTTTGGCGTTTAAGTTGTTGTTTTCCTGCGTGCTGATATTATAACTGACGGACGGAGCCAGCCATTTATTAATCTTCCAAGTACTGTTAAAGCCTGTATTTTGCGTTAAAGCCTTGGGGTAACTGATATCCTGCTGGGTCGCCGCGGAATATTGGGTGCGGTCCTCCTTGCTTTTGCTTAAACTGTAACTGGGCGTAAAGGTAAAAGAATTATTGGGCTGATACGTTACCTTCATATTCATTTTTTGCGTGTTTTCATCCGTATTATAGTAATTGGCCGATTCCAAGTGTTTGCTCCGGTCGTAATCAATGGACGAATCGGTAATGTGATATCCGGCGGAAATGTTTTTGAAAGAACCCGCCGTATGAGAAAGAGTTGCCCCGTAGGTACGGGCATCATCCTGGCGCTTCATTACGTCGTATTTTACCTGGTCGGTGGTGTACTCCACGCCGATTTTGGGCAGGTTTTCCTTGATAAAATCGCCGCGCACCATTGTACTTTGGCGGTCCACCTGGCCTTTATCCAATAAACTGACGGTGTTATAATCCTTGGAGTCCGTAATTAGGGGAGTAACCGTGCTGGATTTAGTCAAATTGGCTTCCATCGGGAATGCTTTAATTTTGTTTACTTTAACGAAATATTCCTGTTGGGTAACCTCTTGGTTTTTGGCAACGGAAAGAGGGGTTTCAAAATTACTGTCCTGATATTTGTACTTAGCCCCGGCACTGCCCCACTCGTCCCACTTTACTACCACATCGCCTTTGTATGCCGTGCCTTCTTTGGTAATAGCACCCGCCAAGTGGATGACGTTGAGCCACACTTCGCCCTGGCTGCCAGAAGTGCCGTTTTCCTTTTGCACCCCCGCTAAAATCAAACTGACTTCCTGGAAGTTTAAAATTCCGTTTGAGGTCCGCACAGGTTCCACCCGCACGTTATAGGACGGGTCGGACTGGTTTTCAAAGGTATCGGCAATGCCGTCCCCGTTGGAGTCCACCATTTTTAAGGAAATCAACCGCCAACCGCGGAAGTTGGTCGGCACCACAACTTTATCATAATTGCTTTCCGTACCGACCTTTAAGAAAAATTCCGTACCGTCTTGGTTTAGGGGCGTATCTGTGCCCTGCTGCATTGCTCCGTGAAGCAAAAAGCGCACTTCGCGGTGTTGGCTGAAATCCATAGTGGAAAAGTTCCGATTGGCATACACTTCTTCGTTTTCGCCCAAGGTGGCAGTATTAAATTTGAGGTTTAAGGATTGGTCCAATGCGTTGGCGGAACCGGTGGAATTTTTGTAATTATCCACAGAACCGTACAAGTAATTAAACACCTGCCGGCCGTCGCCCGTGCGGTCTGCAAAAATAGGCTCATAATTGGCATTATCTACGTTATTAATACCTGCAACGGAAAACACGGACGGAGATACATTTTCCTGAGGGTTCCAAGCCGTGCCGGATAAAGACACATTGGCAATTTTAATTTGCCCTTTTAATTTATCCCCTTTTTTAAGTGTAATACGCAAGTGGCGGACCGCGGTCCATTCGCTTTTATCGTTAATGGTTAAGGGAACGGTAAAGGTCTGCCAGGAGGTATTTTCCGCCACATTGCCTGCCAACCCGGGTATATCCACCCCAGCAAAACCGAAATTTCCCTGTGAGGGGATACTTTCCGTATCATACTTGCCGTTGCCGTTTAAATCCTGCGTATCAATACGTCCGTTAGGCTGGGATTCGGGATTATAGACGTTATTTACAAACGGATTATAGCGGTGCACTTTACTGTCGTCTGGGTGGTCTGGATCGTAGTCCGGATCCACAAACGGCCACCCGATATCCTCGTTCGGCGCCAAACTGTTGCGGCAGTAAACATCTTCCGTCTTGGGAGCCAGCCCGCCGCCGCTGCATTGGGTTTCCATACCCATAGAATTATCCGAATATTCCGAAATATTACCAAAAGTAAAGTTCACCTTAGGGCCGCCGGTCTCACCCAACATAGTTAATTCAAAGGAAGTCTTGTTGGACAAGTCCAAACCGCTGGTGCTGAGCGGATAGACGATAGACACTTCATCCCGTCCGTCAAAATTGACTCCTTTGGTAAAATCATAATCAATGACAAGCACTTGCTGTTTATCGTTGTAATCGGCAATAGAGTGCGGGTTGATTTCCAACGACGGCAAGTCTTGGGTATCCCAACGGATAGAATTCCAGAACGCACTTTTCCCGCTTGGGTTGGCCGCAATAATCCAATCCCGGAATATGCGCGATCCCGCCACCTGCTCGTTGGTTTCGTTCATACTGTCAATCATCGCGTAGCCGAACAGGTTTTGCTTTTTGACACTTTTGGCAACTTCCGCGCTGAAATCTACCGACAAAGGTTCCGCCAGTTTGATATCCTTCCCGTTAATGTCCGCCCCATAAACTAAAAGGTCCTTGGCATAGTCGCCCACTTGCGGGACGGTGGTGGGTTTGTCGCCGCCTTCTTTCAGCACGGTGGCCCCCATTACGATTTTATCAAACAGTTTGTAGTCTAACCGCCCCCCCATTACGGAGTTGTTGGAGTTAGAGCCGTTGGTCGTATCATAAGTGATATCAATAGTGGAGTTTTCGGTAATTTCATCTCCCTTGTAGAAGGTAATAAAGCCGGAAGTATAGTCAATGTAATAATCGTTGTTGCGTGTTAAGGTGCGCCCGTTTAGTTTAACGGTTTCGGACTGGACGACAATGTCCGCCTCAATAAAATAGGTTTTTACCGTGGACTCGTACTGTATTTTGAACGTCATATTTTTGGAAGACGTCGGCGTAGTGCCGTAAAGGCCTTTATCTTCAAGGCGGCTTTGCAAATAAAAGATACCCGTATCAAAATCCATAATGATAGTGGAGGGGTAGAGGTATTTCGGGTCCGTAACAGTCTGCCCGTTAGCATCCTGCAACTGCAAAATAAAGTTGCCTTTTCCGTTATCCGGCGTAATTTTTTGCGCGCCGATATTGTAATAGGTCTTTAACTCCATTTTGGTAGCGGTTTGTTCGGTGCCGGTAAGGGTGGATTGGTCGTTTTCGGTTTTGATTAATTTAATAGTATTGGGCGTTCCCCAACTGCTTAATCGGTTGCCCGTTGTTCCGCGGTAGTCCACCGCCAATACGCTTTCTGCCTTAATGGTGCGTTTAAAAGTAATAATACCGCTGGCGTAGTCTATGGTATAGTCCGTACCGCGGGTTAAAAGTTCCCATTTTGCATTATAAACAGAACTGCCCATAAAATCGGTGGCATCTAGCGTTATGGGCACAAAATCAGACGAAGTGCTGTTGTTATAAAAATAAATTTCTTCCGAACCGGGGGAAATGGAACCGATATATGTTTTCCATTGGGAATAGGCATTATCCAGCGCGGTATCACGCGCGTTGTCGGGCACGTTTCCGCCAAAGGTCAAATCGTAATAAGTCCGGCGGATATAATCTTTATCAGCCAACGAAACGATTTCCGCCACGCTGCTGCCCACGAATTGCTTTTGCTTGCTGGAACCCTTGGTTTGGGAGCCGATTAAATAGAGGTTGGCGTTCTTATGCTGCAAGTGCATTTTAGCACCGAAAAGTTGCTTTTCATATGCAATAAACTCAGTCTGCGGCAGGGACAAATTGATATCGCCAAATTCTGCCAGTTGCACCAGTTCCCCCGGCTTGCCGCGGTAAGCCACGGAAATACTTTTTTCTTCTTCCCGTTGGTCGTCGTAGTCAATATCCACAAACACGCGTTCCAAAATTTTACCTTGCATTTTTAACTGCAACTGTTGGTCCATTTCAAAACTGCTGTCGCTGCGCTCGTCCACGCTGTTATTGTCGTCTTTCTTGTACTTTTTAGCCGCCATTTTAAAGCCCAGCACATAGCGGCCCGTCAGCGCGATACTCGTGCCGTACAATGGCAAGGACAAAGTGGGGTTCAAAAGCGTTAAATCGGGAATCGGCTCCGGCTCTTTATCCAGTTTATAAGCCCCCTCCACCGACGTAACCGCCTGCCGCCAAAACTCGTTGGAGTATTTTAACAGGTTTGCGTCGTCTGGCGGGTCCTCCAAGGCCAGTTTCTGTTCCTCTTTGGCTTGCTGGTCTTCCCTGAAAATATCGTACTGGTCCGTATCTACCAACCGGTACGGAAGCGACTGCGCGCCCGCCGGAAGAGCGAACGTAAATTGCAGGATAAGCAATACAGCCAAGGCTTGGCGCAACAGTTTAATTAGGGGATAAAGCCTCATTGTTTCATTTTATAATATTTGTTTTGACGGCGGGGAACGAAAAAGGAAGCCCCGTCGGCTTCCTTTTAAGTGAAGATATAAAATACCTACGGCTGGTCTATTTCCACCGTAACGGTGCGGTGCAGTTCCCGGTGCTTTAAAATATCCAATTCCAACACATCCCCGGCTTTGGCCTGAGGGAACAACTCTTCCAGTTTGGCGGGGTCAAACGGAGCGGGGTACTGCGGCAGATAGACTTTTTCCTTTACCTTTCCGCGGGAGTTTAACCACCGCACTTCGCCTACGCTTTCGCCGGACGCCACCCAAAATGCCGCACGGCCGTTTAACTTATACTCAAACATTGGAACCATATTTTGCTCGTAATTGCCAATCAACCACGAAAGGGTAAAGCGCGCATCGGCGGCAAAATAGTGCAAGGAATCCTTATGAAATCCGTCAATAATACCTGCCACCTCGCCCGCTTCGTTAAGTACGGGGCTTCCGCAAAGACCGTCCATTTTAAAGGGCGTCTGCTCGCTCTGTATGGTTAGTTTAACGCCTTTGGCGTTAAGAAGCGTTAAATTACTAAGCCGCGCCAATCCCTGCACTGCATACGGGCTGCCCCAAGCGGCCAGTTTATCCCCCTCTTTGGGAGCCTGTTTGGCCAGGTGAAGCGGTTTAACAAAATCTGCCGCATCCAACGGAAGTTCTACAATAGACGAATCCGGAGAATTAATGCCATACGCGCCGGAAGCGGACACAAACAAACGCTCGTAATCCCGGGATTCGCCTTTTTCGTTAAATACACGCAAATGCACCATATTGCCCGGGCCACCTACCACGTGATAGGATAAAACCGCATACAGCCGCCCGCTGCCCGAACGGACCACAAAGCCGCTTCCAATTAAAGAACCTGTAAAAATATTGCGCGCTTCCAACAAAGAGGCCCCAATATGCGCTTCGGCAGGTTTTAGTTTGGCTACCTCGCTGATAAGTGCGGTGCGGGCCGATTTGTGCTGCGCTACAACGGCCTTAATTTCGGGTGTCAGCGCAGACACCACCGGAGCACGCAAAAGAGGCGTAACCGCCACCGGACGGGCCGTCAACGCCGAGGATAAGGCCTTGGGCAACGCAGACGGCGGAACCTTAACGGGCACTTCAACAGGCCGACGCAAAGAAAATATTCGTTTTAGAAACGAGGACTTTTGTGCAAACGCCCCCGGCGCCACAAATAACAGACAAATAAATAAAGTAAAAATTCTCATATTTGTATTATATAATTCTGTTTTTCCTTACGGCCAGGGTCAAAGGGCCTAAGCCCGCTTGGGCACTTTGGCCCGATTTCTCCCCCGGGCTTCGTTATATTTTGTTAGAATAAGATATATGCATATCAGCATTTTTACCAAATACATTGCCAAAAGCCTGCTGACCTTTTTTATCGGCGTGCTGGGCATTTTGACGTTTGTTATCTTTATGAACCATTTTATCCGCGTACTGGATATGGCTATGACGTACGGCACCAGTTTTGCGTGGATAGTATCTTCGTTATTAAACATTATGCCTGATGTGTTTTGTTTAAGCGCGCCGATGGCCTTTCAAATCGCGATTTTGCTTACGCTTACCAATATGAGTGAACAAGGCGAACTCATCGCGCTACGCGCGGCGGGATTCTCGTTTAAAGAAATTGTCCGCCCGCTTCTGTGCTGCGCCATTATTTTATCCGTAATTTTAGTAATTATGGGCAACTGGCTCACCCCGCGCAGTTATAAACAGTTTTTAAACCGCCGCAACGAAGCCCGCAGTAAAATTACAAAGGTAAATTTAGAACCTAAGACCTTTTTAAACCTGGGCGAGTGGGATTTGTATCTGGAAGATTTAGACACCAAAACCAATGTGGCGCATATGATCCACTTAATTAAAAAAGCAGACAGCGGGGCTCTTTCCACCAAAGTCAATGCCGCCACAGGCAAGGTGATTTTGACCGACACCGCCATCGGCCTGCAACTAAAAGACGGCCAAATGCAACGCCTGGATGAAAAAGACCAATCTTCTATTATCGCCGCCAATTTTGACGATTATACTATGAGTATCTCGCTTTTAAAGGCTCACACGCGCCGTTTGCGTGTGGGCGAAATGAGCACTACCAAACTATTGCGCCGTCTGCGCGCGATGCCGCTGGACGAAGAAACCGCCAACGAATATAAAACCTCTATCAGTATGCGTAATGTGCTGGCGCTCTCCCCCATTATTTTGTTATTTGTCAGTTGCCCGATTGGGTTTTCCTTGGGCAAACGCACTAATAAAGGTTGGGGTATGCTGTTTAGTGTAATTATCATTTTCTCCTTTTACCTGTTGATGACGTTAGGTCTGTCCTTAGGTAAAAAATATGCTCTTGTGGCCTATCCCGGCCCGTGGCTGCCTATTTTTGTTGGACTCGGCGCGGCATATTACCTGTGGAAAAAGAGGTTAAATATTTAATGCGCATTTATTATTATATCGCCAAAAAATTTTGGGGACCGTTCTTTTTTGCCTTGGGTGTGTTTACCACGTTGGTTGTACTGGGCGACACCTTTGAAAAAATGAAGAATTTAAGCAACGGCACAACCACGATTTTAGATTTACTTTCCTACTCCCTAGCAACTTTCCCCAATTGGCTGACAACCATTATGCCGGTAGCGTGCCTGCTGGGTGCTATTTCCGTCATTTCGGAAATGGTTTCCAACGGCGAGTGGACGGCTTGCGTGGCGGGCGGCTTTGCCCCGCGCCAACTGTTTAAACCCGTAATTATGTGTATTTTAATCGTGGTGGCAGGCACTATGCTGATGCAGGAATTCGTCGTGCCTCCGCTCAATTTAAAAGCCGATAAAATTTACTACACGCGCATAAGCCCCTCCGATTCCTTCAACCCGGACACCGAACACGACGTAGTGATAAAAGTTTCCCCTACGCAAATGCTCTTTGCCAAAGAGGTGGACTTAAAAAAGGGGACTATGACAAAGGTTTCGCTGGATACGTACAACGACGCCTGGGACATTGCGGCCCAAATCGTAGCAGACCAAATGGTCTGGGATGCAGACAGTAAAAATTGGCTGTTTTCCAACGGTATTAAGCGTACCTTTGTGGACGAAATGGATACCACCGAACAACACTTTGAACAGGAAAATTCCCCCGTCAGCACCCGTCCGGACGAAATGTCCGTCAATAAAGTAGAGGACAAACTGTTAAGCATACGCGATTTAACCAAGCGTATTAATTTTTATAAACAAAGCGGCCTTGCGCACTATGCCGCAGAAACTATGCGCCAGTCGCGCCTGGCTACCCCATTTGTAACGGTGATTATGTGTTTGCTCGGGATGCCCTTTGCCATTAGCGTACGCCGCAAAAGCAAGATTGTAAACATTATTGCCTCTATGGTAATTGCATTTACGTTTTGGTGGCTGATGTCAATGTTTACGTCCATTGGCGAAAACGGCTACATCAACCCCTTTATTGCGGGCTGGGGGCCGGTGGTGTTTTTTAGCACGGTGGTATTTTTTGAATTTAAGTGGATGAAACTCTAACCACTAGCCAAAACGCACAAAAGTTTTTATAATAGTTTTAGTTGTAAAACTGCCCTAAACCAGTTACGTTTAGGATACAATTTGCATCTGTTTTTGGAACCGTATGCAGAATACGGTGCGCTTTTGAGAAATCAAAGGCATAATTGAGGTCCAAAAACAGTCGTTTTAGGCACAACGCGCTCAAGCCGATCCCTTGGGTGCGCTGTGCCGAGTGTTTATTGCCGTCTTGGGCGGCAATAAACCACGGCTGTTTTATGTTGGGTTACCTCAATTAGCTCAAATATAGCAGCCGTTTTTGTTTGCCCCGCTTTTGCCTACTTCGCGACTGCTCTTTGTGCCGATACGCTGCTGTATTCCCCCGCCAAAAAGAGATACAAAAACACAAGGAGAAAAATTAATGAAGAAAAATTTGATTTGGGCAGGAAGCATAACATTACTCTTTCTATTATTAGACCTTTACTTAAATACCCGCACAATTACGTTTTGGACTCTCTTTTCTGTAATTTTTTCATTTTCTAGTTATGCTATATTTTCCTTTTTTTTATCCGGCTGTTTTTTATATCGTTACAGCCGATTAACCCTCTCCTTTCTGTCAATATTAGTTCTTTTCCCGATACTCAATTTTTTCTACTATCAAAACTATGCTTCTTTTATTTCTGCGCAACTTATAACAGCATTAACACACGAGCCACTCTTTTTATTTGCCATTCTTAAAATGCAACTTTTACCATATTGGTTATATATCGTAGCCCCAGCCATTGTATTCACCTTATATTCTTACAAAATGCTAAAACAAACTTTTGACAATTATTCAACAACCCTTAAACCATTTTTTTTATTTAAAAAATATTTTTTCATTATTCCAATCCTTGTTTTATGGGCAATACAAATCAAATGGTGTTTAAAGTATAATCCAACACAACTTTTTACGCGCACTTTTTACATTTGGGGGGCAGCAACTCTCATTTCTTTAATAGGCTTTGCCATTAAATTAAAATCAAAAAATCTTAAAAGAGCCCTTTTAGGATATGGATTCATTATCTGTATTGGATTATTTACTTTAATTGGGCCGGCAAAAGATTATTTACATAAAACGTGTTTTGATACCCAGTTTATTATTCAGACCTTTAATAGTTTCTTTACACCTATGCGAAACAAAAGCCTTAAACAAACTGACAAAGCCCAACAGAAATATGAAAATTATCAAGCCCCCGATATTCCTTTCAATCTCTTGGTTGTGGTGAACGACGCTTTACGTTCCAGTAATTTAGGGATATACGGATATAAGCGCAATACGGACGGGGCACTTGCCGATTTTTATAAAAAATCTTTTGTTTTTCAAGCATTGTCCCCGGCGAATTATACAGATACGTCTATTCCATCAATGTTTACCGGCCAAGGGCCGCAGCGCCACCCCTCCTTCATAAAAGATTCTCTAACATTATGGGATTATTTTCCAAAACACTTTTTTTCCTTTTATGTTTTGACTTCCAGTAAAAATTGGGCAAATATAAAAGACTTTCTACTTTCTTTTAATATGAAACATCTATGGAGTACGGCAGATGATGCGGGGGTTAAAGACTCTTTGGACTATACAGACGATAAAATAGCCATTGAGCATATTTTGCAATTACTTGCCAAATACCCTCAATTTGTAGGTGTATTTCACGCCAATAGTATGCATTTCCCTTATTATCAAAAGGAAAATTTTACACCATATCAACCGTGCGAAACTGAACGCAAAAATTGGCCGCAGACATCCATAAACTGTTACGACAATGCCATACACTATTTAAGCCATTTGGAAAATCAATTATTTAAAACTATCAATTTAGAAAATACAATTATAATTATAACGTCGGACCACGGAGAAGGATTTGGCGAACACGGCTCTTATTTTCACAACCAAGATATGCACCAAGAATCAATCCGGGTACCCTTTATTTGGTATATTCCGCCTGGTTTAATAAAAAAAATCCCCACAGAAAATTGGCAAAATTTTAAAAACAACCAAAAAAGATATGTCAGTACTACTGATATTATCCCAACTATTTTACATTTAGCCTCTTTACTCTCAAAAGAAGCGATAGTTTATAAACAAGAAGATTTTACCGGCAAGAGTTTATTTGCAAACCAATTAGGCAGAGTCGTCATATCCTCCGGTTGTTTTGTAGATTATCGTTGTTTCAAAAGAGATGTGGTTTTTGCAGATGAAAATTATTTCGTTCTTTTACAACCTAACAGTTTAAATCAACTGGAAATATTTTCCGCCAATGATTTTGAACAAAAGATTCCGCTAAATAAAGAAAATATCAATATACAAAAATTAGAAAATATTATTCACCAAGCCCCAGAAATACATCCATTAGGAGCAATGCTAACTAATTTATCCGGTAAATTGGAAGGAAAGTAAAAGATTTTTCCTACAAAGAGTATGCCCCGGGGAAAATTTCCCCGGGGCTTGTTGTAATTGTTGGAGCAAAATGCAACAAAGGGTTTTAAGAACGGCTTACGCGGTCTATTGCCGCCAACAAATCGTCCGTATCAAACGGCTTATACAGCACACCGTCCGCGCCCAAGCGTTCGGCCTCTTCCAAAATAGAGTCTTGCCTTAACCCCGTTACAATCAGCACTTTAACCTGCGGGGCCATTTTTTTTAGTTTCGCCAAAATATCCAAGCCGTTTTCCGTCGGGAAAAAGACATCCAGCAAGATAAGCCCCACACCGCTGCCTTCCAGTTTGGAAAACAACTCCGCCGAACCGCCCGCTTCAAACACTACCTCAAAGCCGGAGGATTCCAGCACATTTTTAATGGCGGAACGCAAGATAACAGAATCATCTACTAATGCGATTTTTAACATATTATTTTACATACGGGGCCATTAATTTTTCCCCAAAATCTAACAATGCCTGCGTGCCTTTTTTAGTGGCCGTTTCGGCATACACGCGCAAGAGCGGCTCCGTGCCGGACGGGCGCAAAAGCAACCACTCGTCATTTTCAAAAATAATTTTTAATCCGTCAAAAGTAAGCGTTTCGGCAATGCGCTGCCCGTTGATTTTTTTCGGTAATTTCTTGCGCATTTTTTCTGCCATTACGCCCTTATCCACCGGTTTAGCCAAGGGCAAATCGCGGCGCATATACACCGACGCACCGTATTCTTCGGCCACTTCGGCACACAGTTCGCTGGACTTTTTGCCTGTTTGGGCCATAATGTCCAAAAATGCCAGGGCCACCGTCAGGCCGTCGCGGTCCGGCAAATTGCCCTTCCAGGCAAATCCGCCCGATTCTTCCACCCCAAAGGCAACATCATCCAAATTCATACGCTCGGCCACATTTTTAAAGCCTACACCGACTTCCTCAAACAACATTTCGTGTTTGCGGGCAATACGTTTCAGCAGATAACCCATAGAAACGGTTTGTACAATTTTCCCGTCTAATTTTTTGTGTTTAATAAAATAGTCGCACAGTACGGCGGCAATCACACACGGGGTCAAATAGGTGCCCTTTTCGTCAATTAAGGCTACTCGGTCGCCGTCGCCGTCAAAGGCTACACCCAAGGCGGCCTTTTTGGCTACCACCGTTTTTTTAAGTTCGGTCAAATTCTTTTCCACCGGTTCGGGCTGTTCTCCGCCAAAAGTGGGGTCGTGTTCGGCGCGCAGGGCAATGACCTGTTTTTCGGGCAGGAACTTTTCCAAATAACCTGACGCCGCACCATACATATAATCCATTACCACTTTACCTTTAAAGGTTTTTAACTTTTTGGCATTAATATGGCTGGCTACATATTTTAAATACACGTCGGTAACGTCCTTTTTGTCGGCTTTTTGTCCGTAAAGGAGCAGAATGGAATTTTGGTCCAGCAATTCCTCCACTTCTTTGGTAACACGCGCCGGAGCCGAACCGCCCGCCAGTTTAATTTTAATACCGTTATAGTTGGCCGGGTTGTGGCTGGCCGTAACCATAATGCTCATCCAACATTTACTTAAACTTAAACACGCGGCCACCGGGGAAGAAATGGGGCTGGCGGAAAGAGTAACATCTATTTTATTGGCACGGAAGATGCTTGCAATATCGGCGGCAAACAGGTCCGACATAAAACGTCTGTCGTAACCAACGAAGGTTTTAGGGGCTTTGGAGCCTTCCTCTCCCGGAGCGTTTTCGTTGATATAGTCCGCCAAAGCCTGTGCCATACGGCGCACGTTTTCAAACGTAAAATCCCAAGCAATCACGCCTCTCCAACCGTCGGTGCCGAACTTAATTTCAGATGCCATACTTTCTCCCGTTAAAAATATTAAATCTATAATGTCTTGCAATTTCCGTATTGTTGTTTCTATCTTTAAAACGCAACCTTTGGAACCGTCCAAATTTACAAGCAAAAAGTGGAGGTGGGGGGATTCGCACCCCCGTCCGAACATCTTCTCCATCCGGGCACTACAAGTTTAGCCTTGCTTAATTAACCGCAAACTAAGTGCAAGGCGGCACGTTTGCGGTTTAGTTCGTTGGTCTTATGCAAAGCCGGACGAACTGCGCCTGCTTTGCAGCATTCCATATATTGACCGCAATCCGCTAGCGTATGGAAGACACCAGCGGCGCGGTGGGACTAAGCGTTAGCCCAAGCGACTTGATTGTCGTTAGTTATTTTTGTGGCCCTATTTTAGCCGGCCTGGCCAACCGGCACTTGCTCCCGGGCGGCAACAGATACCCGTCGAATCTATTACACCCCCGTAAAATACGGAAATTGTCAAAGAACGCTTCCTGTGAATTAGCATTATATTGTATCATTTTCTTATAACAATTTTGGCAAAGAAAGGCAACCTTATTATGTATGTAAGCACAAAACCGACTATATATTTGATTGACGGGCTGAATTTGGTACGCAGTTTTTTATACGAATTTGCCCGCACGGAAGAAGAAGTAACCGCAGATTTTTTGGATTTTTTGGCCGATATCTCGCAAGACGAGCATTACGCAATGCACCAATACGAAGTGATTTTTGACGGCTCTTTCCGCCCAGTCGGCCCGCTTTACCGCGGGGGTGTGCATATTTCTTTTTCGGAAGAAGACAGCGCCGACCAAATTATTTACGAACGCGCGGACTATTTAAGCCAAAGCGGCCAGCGCGTAATTGCAGTAACTGACGACAGAATATTACAAGAATCCTTAAAAAAATTAGGTGTAAAAACACTGTTTTGCCGTAAATTTTACAACGGGCTTAAAACATTTGACAAGTAATTTTCGGACGGCAATATAAAAAAATGTACAAGTGCGTGTTTTTTTGTTAAAATAAATCTATAAGAGGGCTGGTGGCGGAATGGCAGACGCGACAGACTTAAAATCTGTTGACCGCAAGGTCGTGGGGGTTCAAGTCCCCCCCTGCCCACTTAAAAATCCTGCCATTTAATTACACCCACCAGTACGAAAAAATATGTTAGAAGACATCAACCGTACACTTTCCAAATGTTTTGGCTGGGTTAGCACAGTTTTGCCTTTGGGGCTTAAATTCTTTGCAATCGCCGTGGCTGCGGCTGCGGTCTTTTTGTTTTTTGATTTCCGCGTGCTTGGCCTTTTATTCTTGCTGATTGGCTGTTTCTGCGCCTTCTTCTTCCGCGACCCGAAACGCGAAACCGTATTTACTGATGACGAAATCGCCTGCCCGGCAGACGGCACCGTTCTTTCCATAAAAACAGAAGATGACCCCAACTCCGTTGTGGTGCGCATTTTCCTGTCTATCTTTGACGTCCACGTCCAACGCGCGACCGTAAACGGAAAAATCGGCGATATTTTTTACAACAAAGGTACTTTCCTGTTTGCAAACAACCCGGAAGCAGACAAAAACGAACGCAACCTTATTCAAATTTTTAAAAACGGCGACCCCGCCCGTTTTGCCCACGTGGAACAAATCACGGGTGCTATTGCGCGGCGCATTGAGTGCTGGGTCAGCCCCAAGCAGGACATTAAAATCGGCGGGCATTTAGGGTTGGTGCGTTTCGGCTCCCAAGTGGCTGTATATCTGCCCAAAGAAAAAGTGCGTGTATTGGTAAAAGAAGGCCAAAAAGTGCAGGGCGGCATTACCGTGTTAGGCTTGTGGAAATAGAGGATTTTATGGAAGAAAATAAAGAGACCAAGGTCGTTGAAAAGTTGAAACACACCGGCGCAATGACGGCTCCCTCGCTTTTTACGTTGGGGAATTTAGCGTGCGGTTTTTTCTCCATTTTGGCTGCCTCCAAAGGGAACTTTGCGCACGCCGGGTGGCTGATTTTATTCGCAATGGTATTTGATATGTTTGACGGCCGCGTGGCCCGCCTGTTGGGCGCAGAAAGCAACTTTGGTGTGGAAATGGATTCCTTGGCAGATGCGGTTTCCTTCTGCACAGCTCCGGCCTTGCTAATGTATTTCTTTGTACTGCATACGCAGCCCTTGTGGGGCGCACCCATTGCGTGCGTGTACGCCTGCTTTGGCGTCTTGCGCCTGGCTAAATTTAACGCAATGGCCTATGCAGGACAAGGCTCTAAAAAGTATTTCTCCGGGTTGCCCACTCCGGCGGCGGCGGCTATTTTGGCCTCGTTTGCCATTTCTTACAGCATTATGCTGGGTGATATGGGCGGAAGAAATATTCACTTTTTAGCCTTGTATTTGCCACACCTGTACAATTTTGTATGGTTTGCTATGCTTGTATTGTCTTTATTAATGGTATCCAATATTCCGTATGCCGCCTTTAAGGCCAAACGCGAAAAACGGTTAAGCGTATGGGTGTTACTGCTGATTGTATTTTTGGTTGTAATGCTGATTCGCTTCCCGCAGGACGTGATTTTTATCGTGTTCTCGCTCTATGTAGTATTCGGCTTGCTGGCCGTACTGTATCGGGCGTTTAGAGGCATTAAAGTAGAAAAATAAATTTGTTTGTCTAAAAAACCCGGGGCCATTTAGACCCCGGGTTTTTTTAGGTAAAATTTACCAGTTTTTGTGCCGCCAATAAATCATCACCAGCCACACCAAAATCAAACATACGCCCATAATCATCCAAAAGGCGTCCGGGTGATTAGATAGCGGCAAAGCCACGTTCATACCGTAGGCACTTACTACTAACGTAGGCACCATCATCCAAATAGTAATAACGTTTAGTTTTTTTATCAGCAAGTTTAAATTGTTGTTTACGATAGAAGCACGCGCATCCAATAACTGCGCCAAAATGTTGGAATAAATATCCGCCTGCGTTTTGCATTGCATATTTTCCACAATAATATCATCCAACATTTCCTCATCTTTTTCGTCAAAACCGATACGGGCGGAAAGGTTACGCGTTTTTTCAAACACAAACCCGTTGGAGGTAATAGCCTCGGCGTAGTACACCAAACTTTTTACCAAACTAAACAGGTTTAACAAATAGGTATTATCCACAGACTCGGTGATTTTATCTTCAATTTCCTCCGAAATCATATGAATAATACGCAAGTGTTCCACATAGTGTGAAATAGAGTTATACACCAGTTTCAAAAAGACTTCTTTAATAGACGCTACCGAGTGAAACCGTTTGCCCACAAACAGCGGAATATCTTCCGCCAGCACCACAATTAATTTATCTTCAAATAAAAACATACCCACAGAAGCGACCTTAAATTCCAACTGGTCTTTGCCGGAATAATTTTTGGGCCGTTTATAAATCATTGCAATATGTTCGGGCTCAAACTCCAAACGAGGCAACTCATCCGGGTCTAGGGAAGATGCCAATGTGTGTTCGTCAATTTGATAGGACTCCACCAAAAACCGCTGTTCGTCCACCGTCGGGTTTGTATATAAAAATACCTGCGCGGAAGACGAATCTGTTTCCAGCAGTTTTTTATCTTTTATTTCATATTTTTTAAGCATTTTACGCCTCTGGGCCGGATGATATATATTTAAATGATACCACCTACAAACCGCCTTGTAAAGTTTTTTGCCGTCTTATTTGCGGGCAAAAGCCAACTCTTGGGCCAAATAAGTTTTTGTTTCGCCAAATACCACCCCGCGTAACAACCACAGGGACAAAATATTTGGCACGCACATTACCGCAATCGCAGTATCGGCCAACTCCCATACCAATTTAGGGCTCAAAAAACCGCCCAAACACATCATTAAAAGCCATAAGACATATATGGGTTTCTCCACATTTACCCCCAGGCAAAATTGGGCCGACTTGGCTGTATAATAACTCCAACCAACCAAGGTGGAAAACGCAAACAGCGTAAGCGACATAAGCAGAAAATACGACCCGCCCGGCAAAGTGGAAAAAGCACTTTGTGCCAGTTGTGCTCCAAACAGCGTACCGCTCTGCCAATCGCCCGCCACTACCACCGTTACACCCGAAAGTAAACAAATAACCAGGGTGTCCCAAAATACCGTTGTTGCCGACACCAACCCTTGGCGCACCGGATTGGGTGTTTGGGCAGCCGCCGCCGCAATCGCGCCGCTGCCGCTGCCGGCTTCGTTGGACAGCACCCCGCGTGAAACGCCGTAGCGCACCGCTTCTTTTAGTGTTATTCCTATTGCCCCGCCTACTAATGCTGTACCGCTAAACGCGCTTTTAAAAATACAAACCACCGCCCACGGGAATTTTTCCCAATGCAAAATAAGCACGGTCAAGCATAACACTATATACAACACCGCCATTCCCGGCACCAGCCATTTGCACAGCGCGGCAATTTTACGCACGCCGCCTAAAATCACGCTTCCAGTCAGCACGACAAGCACCGCCGTAGTCAAATAAGCAGGCACACTAAAAACAGAGCCGTAAATCGCCGCCAAAGAATTGGTTTGAATAAGAGCATCGCCAAACCCCATTAGGGCCGTAGCCGCCGCAAAAATAAGGGCAGTCTTCTTCATATTAAGCCCGTTTTTCAGCACATACATCGGGCCGCCGACATATTCACCCGCTTCGTTTGTTTCGCGGTATTTAACGGACAGAACCGATTCGGCATACTTAGTCGCCATCGCCAAAAAGGCGGAAAGCATCATCCAAAAGAGTGCCCCCGGCCCGCCTGTGGATACCGCCGCGCTGACGCCCACAATGTTGCCTGTTCCCACCATAGCGGCCAAGGCCACCACCAATGCCCCGAAACTGCTGATAACACCCGCTGAGCGGCTTTTTTTGATAGAAAGAGAAATCGCGCTAAATAAATGTTTTTGGATAAAGTGCAATTTACAGGTAAAATACAAACTAATGCCCACAATCAAGGCGAGCATCGGCGCACCCCATAAGAACGCGTTTAAACGGACAATTCCCTGCGTAAAACTTTCCATAAACAAATACTCTCTTTTTTGTATAGTATATATGTGCGCAAACGCACAACTCTAAAATTTTACAAAAATATGACTATCTTATTCCCAAAAAATAAAAAAGCCGCACTAAAAGAAATCTCCACACCCGCTGGTTATGTAAACCACGTTGCCGCCGGGCTGAAACTGCCAGGCAAGGCTATTTTGTGCCCCATTTCCTCCTTAACGCGCTATGTGGAAAGCCACGCCAAATATAAAAAATATAATTGCGAGGCAGACATTTACGTCTTGGAAGGACAAAATTTGTGCTATGTAACCAATTTCGGTTCCGGCGCGCCGGGTATGGCAATGGCCTTAGAGGTGTTAATTGCCTTAGGCGTAAAGGAATTTGTGTTTATCGGGCTTGCCGGCTCGTTGCAAGAAGAAGTAGAGCCGGCCGACATTGTGCTTGCAAGCGAAGCCTTGTGTGATGACGGTACTTCTCCCTGTTACACCAATAAAGAGACCGCCAAACCCGCCAAGATGCTTTTTAGTAAACTTTCAAAGCAGTTGGAAGCGGACGGTAAAAATTTTCACACCGGGCGAAACTGGACAACGGACGCTATCTTCCGCGAAACCAAAGCCGAGGTAAAACACTATCAAAAAGAATCCGTTTTAACGGTGGAAATGGAAACGGCTGCCTTTTATGCCATTTGCGCCAAACGCAAGGCACAAGGCGCGGCGGCCTTTGCCGTGAGCGACGTATTGGCCCGCTACAAATGGGAACCGCACTTTGGCGAAAAACCCATTTTCCGCGCACTAGAAGATATTTTTATAGCCGCCCAAAAAGTGCTGAAATAATAATTTTATTCACCAGAGAAAAGCCCCGGGGCAAATCTCCGGGGCTTTTTATTTGGCACAAAAAACAATTTTAATAGTGCGTCCGTTCGGGGTCTTCGGGCAACGGCTCAATGGCTTCCAATCGGCTCCAAAACTCGTCAATAGACTGAATACGCTGTTTGGGGTCCTCTTTCAGCGCGTCTTCCAACAGTTGGTCCACAGCCGGGGGAATATCCGGCGCCAGTTTGGAAACCGGCACAATTTTTTTATTGGCGATATCAAAACCCTTTACCGTCCACGGCACTTGTCCCACCAAGGCTTCATACAAACACAGAGCCAAAGAATACACATCACTCTGCTTGCGCATAAAGCCTTTCTGCTGTTCCGGCGCCATATAAGCAGGCGTTCCGGCTACGGTGCGTGCGCCCGTTTCGTGGTCCACGGACTTTTTGGCAACGCCAAAATCCATCACTTTGGCTTTGTCATCATCAAAAATCATAATGTTACCGGGCTTCAAATCGCAATGGATAATGTCCTGTGAGTGAGCATAGTGCAAGCCGCGGCAGACATATTCAAAAATCTTTTTAGCCTTGGAAAAGGGCAAACGTCCGTCAATATCCAAACGGGTTTCCAAGGTTTGCCCGTCCACATATTCAAACACTAGGTAGAGCGCGCTTTCGGACTCAATAACCGTATAAATTTCCACAATGCACGGGTGGCGCAGCAAGGCCACCATACGCGCTTCGGACAAAAATTGCTCGCGCACATAAGAACTGCGCACCAATTCCGGGCGCACACGTTTGATAGCCACCTTGCGCTTTAAAACTTTATCATAAGCCTCGTAAACTTTACCCATACCGCCTTCGCCGATTTGGCGGATAAAATCGTACTGTTCTTTTACGTCCACTTCGCGGCGGCTGAAAGCATTTTTCGGCTGGCGGAAAACATCTTCATAACGCCAATATACAAACAGCAATACAGCCACAAACACCGCTAAAAAGTACAGCGTTACCCAACGCGGTGCGGGCTTTTTGGCCGCTATTGGCGTGGTTACATCATTGGCTGTTTTAGAGGCTGTTTTTTCGTTTAATTCCAGTTGTAATTTTTGCGCCAGACGAGAGGCGGGATTCAGTTTTAATGCCATATCCGCATCTAACCGTGCGCGCTCGTAATTTTGCTGTTGCAAATAGGCCCCTGCACGCAAGATATAGGCGCGCGAGTCCTGCGGGGCTACGGCAATCGCCTGTCCGGCCGCATAAATCACATCTTCGTATTTCGCTAAGCCGTCGTAGGCAATCGCCAAAATCAAATGAAAACGGTTATCTACAAAATTTTTAGCGGTTAAATCATTTACGCGTTTGATAGCCTCTTGGAATTTTTGTTGGCGGAGCAAATCGTTTAAGCGGGCAATTTCGGCATTGCGGGCCGCCTGATTGAAAACAGCCGCATTGGGAGCCGGTGTTGCGTGCGACGAGAAATTTCCCCCCACCAAAAGCGGAGCACTTTGGTTTTTGGGCGCGGCAAACGCGCTTGCGGACAAGCATAGCGCAACCATTAATAAAAACAACGCCTTTTTCAGCATAAGGATATTCTAGCACAAAGAAAGGCCTTTGTTCCAACCGATATATAATTACTATAATAAGCATATGACAAAAAAAGCGATTGGCGTGTTTGATTCCGGGCTGGGCGGGCTGACAATTTTAAATGCACTGCGCCGCACCTTGCCGCACGAAAATTTAATTTATTTCGGCGATACCGCCAATGTGCCGTACGGCTCTAAATCCAAAGAAGCCGTAACGCGCTTATCCCTGGCCATAGGCCGCTTTTTACAGGAGCAAAACGTCAAACTGATTGTGGTGGCCTGTAATACCGCCTCGGCCCAAGCATTAGACGAACTGAAAAAGAAACTTGCCGTACCTGTTATGGGGGTAATAGAACCCGGCGCCACCAAGGCGGTCAGCGTTACTAAAAACGGACATATTGCCGTACTAGGCACAGAAGGAACCGTAAACAGCAAGGCTTATCCCAAGGCACTTTTAAAAAAACTCCCCAACGCCCATATTATTCAGCAGGCTTGCCCGCTGTTTGTGCCGCTCGTGGAAGAAAACTGGACGAACAAACCCGCCGCCGAACTGATTGCGCGCGAATATTTGCTTCCTATACAACAGAGCAAAGCCGACACCGTTATTTTGGGCTGCACCCATTATCCGGTACTAAAAGGGGTTTTAGCCCGCATTTTAGGCGAACAAGTCAAGTTGGTGGACTCCGCCGACACCTTGGCCGAAGCCGCGCAAGTTTTCCTACGCAAGCACCATTTAGCGCAAACCACGGGCAAAGGGCGCATAACCGTTTATGCCAGTGATGCCCCGCAACGCTTTAAAAGGCTAGCGCAAATTTTACTGGCGGATAAAATATCCACGGTGCATTTAAAAAAACTTTTATGAAAATTTACGCAGACAACCAAATGCTGGCAGCGGGTTTAATTGGCGGGACCCTTTCGCGCCAGACAGGCAATATGCGCGAAACTGCCCTCCAAACGCCCATTTATCAGGAGTTGGATATCCCGCCGGAAAAAATTTTGCATTTTCACCAAACGCACAGCGATAAAATTATTTTTATTTCCTCGCCTGACGAAGCCCGGACTTTTGCCCAAAAACCGCTCCAAGAGGCTGATGCGTGGGTGTTTACTAATTGCCCGGGGTGGGGAGCGGCTGTTTTAACCGCAGATTGCGTACCTCTATTTTTATGGGACAATACAGCCTCCTCTTTTGCGCTCGCCCATTGCGGGTGGCGCGGGGTGGCTAAAAAGTTGCCCTACAAAACCGCTTTGGCCTTAAAACAAGCCGGGGTAAAAAATCCGCTTTTCGCCTTTTTGGGGCCGCATATCCAAAAGTGCTGCTTTGAAGTACAGACGGACACCTCCTGCCAATTTTCAGCCCAAAGCGTACTTCACCAGAACGGTAAGATTTTTGTAGATTTAAATGCCGAAATACGCTTGCAACTGGAACAGGCCGGACTAGCGCCCGAAAATATCCACGCGCCGAACCGTTGCACTTGTTGTGATAAGGAGAATTTCTTTTCGTGGCGGCGCGACCACATTAGGCAAAATTTGCTTTCCTTTATTTACAAACCCTTGTAAAAATGCCCCTGTTACGGGGCATTTAAACTCTTATTTGCTTTCCGGCGGGAGCGCCTGCGGGCCTGTGTGCCGGCGAAAGAAAGAATCACTAAGCCATTTAAGCCCGCCTTTCTCTATACGGAAAGACATCAGGTTGGAACCGATTACGCTAAAAAAGATGACCGCATAAATTACGTCTTGCACCACTGAACCGTCCGGCAGTTGGGAGGCTATCATAGCCGCCAACACCGCGCTGACAAGCCCGTTGGGGCACATAGCCAAAACAGCGGAACAATCCTCGCGGGATAAGTCTTTTGACAAGCAATAATTTACCACCGGAGCGCGGAAGATAAATTTGGCTGCCGTTAATATAAAACCAATAGCCACCAAATCTAACCGTCCGATTCTCATACAAATACCCATATATACAAAGAAAAGCGTTTTAAAGATAAACTCTACTTCCTCAAAAAACACCTTTTCCCCGTTATTTAAGGTAAGCAAATTACGGAAATCTAACCGTGGCAGGCGCAACCGTTTGATAAGCCGCATATTCCCCGCCACCACGCCAAATGCAAGCGTGGCAATCGCCCCGTCCCCACCGATAATACCGCTGACACTATACACTAAAAGAACAAACGCAAATGTAAGCGAAATGGCATTTTCCAATCGACGCACGCGGTTTAAAATACTCATCCAAAACACCCCGGCCGCCAACGCAAAAACAATACCGATAGCAAAAGATTTGATAACATCGGACACCAAGATAGCCGCAGTTAATGTTTCCCCGTGCGAAGCCGCCGACAAAAGCGCAATCGCAAGCACAATGGAGTAAACCCCCGTTAAATTGGCCTCCAAAAACAAAATGGTTTTGGAAGTTTTGGAAACCTGCAATTTAGCAAGCAAGGGCGAAATAATAGCCGTAGAGTTATCCGCCACAATCACGCCGATAATCAGCGCATAGATTTGCGGCACTTTTAAAAGTTCCTGCGCCAGAAACGCAATCACCAAAGTTACCAACGCAAAGCAAACCGTAGTTAATAAAAGCCCCTGCCCTACGGCTCCGCGCAAGGACAAAATCCTAAATTCAAGTCCGCTTTTAAACAACACCACAATCAGGGCCAATGTGGTAAAAATCTCGCCGGCTTGACCGAAAGCCTGCGGGTCCACTAAATGGAGTACCGGCCCCATCAGCATCCCCAACACCATCAGGGGTAACACGTCCGGCAGGCGCGTTTTTTCAAACAAAGATGAAAAGATATGCCCTAATACAAGGAGCAAACCGATAAATAAAATGGCATAGGTCATATATTTATTATACGAAAAAGGGCTATTGCACAGGACAGGAATATTTAATTAAATATCCCTATGGAACACAATGCAAAAATTTTACTGGCGGACGATTCTCACGCTATCCGCTTTTTAGTTTCGGAAATTTTAACCAATGCCGGGTTTACTGTAATAGAGGCCGAAGACGGGCAGGAAGCCATTGATAAAACCTATAAAGAAAACCCTGATTTGTTGATTTTAGATTACGAAATGCCCCACAAAACGGGCTTTGACGTGGTCCGCGAGGTCCGCAGCCGCACGGGATATTTACACACACCGATTATTATTTTTACCGCGGTGTCGGACAAGTCCACCAAATTGGAAGGATTGGGCTTGGATATTGACGATTATCTAACCAAACCCGCCGACGAGGACGAAATTGTCGCCCGCGTAAAACTGTTATTAAAACGCAACAAGCAAAAAATGGATTGCAATCCGCTTACGCGCCTGCCGGGAAACCCGTCCATACAAGCCCGCGTGGAGCAGGAAATCGCCTCCGGGCGGACTTTTGCCGTTCTGTACTGCGATTTAAACAACTTTAAATCTTTTAACGATAAATACGGCTTTGAAGCAGGAGACCGTGTGTTAAAAACCGAGTCGCAAATCATTGTATCTGCCGCTATGCAGGACCCGGCCTCTTTTGTAGGGCATATAGGCGGGGACGATTTTATTGTCGTTTGTTCCTTTGATAAGGCAGATGCGATTGCCCGAGAAATCACCACCAAAACGGATGCCGTCGCTCCCTCTTTCTACAACGAAGAGGACCGCACCAACGGATATATGATTTCCACCAACCGCAAAGGCGAAACGGAAAAGTTTAATTTCCTTTCTATCGGTATCGGCATTGTGCATAACACCAAAAAACCGCTTACCTCGTTTGCAATGGTCAGCAATATCGGCAGTGAACTTAAATGCTTGGCTAAAAAGCACGAAAACGGCAGTTTTTATGTAATGGACCGCCGCGGCGCTTGATTTGGAAACAACTACAAAGGCCCGGCTCTTAACGGGCCGGGCCTTTTTTTCATAAGAAAAATTACCTCTATAACATTTGGTGCCACTTACATCCACCCCACACCGCCGCCAAACAAACCAGTACATTTAACACCACATTAAGCCCTGCCCAAACAAATTCCCGGTTGTGGTACAGCGTAAGCGTATCCAAAGAAAAAGAGGAAAACGTCGTAAACCCACCCAATACACCTACTATCAAAAACAACCGAGCGGGGTGGGTGGCAGATTCAAAATACGGAGCCAAAAACCCTATCGCCAAACTCCCCAACACATTTACGGTGAGTGTAGCCCAATGCCCGCGCCACGATAACGCTGCGGCCAACGCCGTAACACCGTAACGCAAAGAAGCCCCGGCAAAGCCGCCCAAACCGACATATAAAAAATTCATCATATTGCTATTTTACCCAAACAAAAGGAGCGGGCTACCAAGACCGCTCCCGATAAATATTTTCCTTTTTAAGCCAACAGCCGTTGGGCTTGTCTGATGAGTTCGTCCAAGTGTTTCTGGCTGATAAAGGTTTCGGCATAGATTTTTAAAATATTTTCCGTGCCGGAAGGGCGCACCAATAACCACGAGGACTGCAAATAAATTTTAATGCCGTCCGTATCACGCACACGGGTTACCCGTTCGCCCGCCACTTGTTGGAGCGTATCAAAATCGGCCGATTTTAAGCCCTTTACGCGCTTTTTGGTGGCCTCATCTGTCGGGATATCCACACGCGTATAATAGGGAGTGCCATACTTGGCGGTCAGCCCGTCATACAGCGCAGCGATATCGCCTTCTACGGCGGTAATTTCCATTAACAGACATACCGCCAAAATGCCGTCCTTTTCCGGGGTCCAGCCGCTGACGGACATCCCTGCGCTTTCTTCGCCGGCCAATACATATTTGCGCTTTACAATGCCCTCCACAAAATATTTAAAACCGACATTTACTTCATCCAATTTTAGCCCATACCCCGCCGCAATCCGGTCCAACAACGACGTTGTACCCAAGGTTCTGCCAATGGAACAGGCTTCGCGCACCTTTTGGTGGCGGTATAAATAATCCGCCATTACGCACAAGGCGTGGTTCGGCGGAATCAAACCGCCCTTTTTGGTCGCACAACCGAAACGGTCCGCGTCCGGGTCGCTGGCACCGGCAAAATCGTAAGTGCCGTCTTCCACCAATTTGATAAGCGGCGACATAGGATATTTAGACGACGGGTCCATACGGATTTTCCCGTCGTGGTCAATCGGGATAAAGTAGAAAGTCGGGTCCTGTACCTTGCTGACAATTTCCATATTATCCAAATGGTAGGTTTTCTTAATGGCTTCGTAAAAAGCCAAACTGCTTCCGCCCAATGGATGTATAGCAAATTTAAGCGGAGAAGCGGCAATCTTTTTAAAATCAATAAATTTAGACAAGGCAGTAACATAAGGGGTAACCAAATCTGCCTCGCGCACAAGCCCTTTTTCACGCGCCTGCGCCAACGGCAAGGCTTTTATTTCTTCCTGATGAGCCATATAATAATTGGCATACTTTTCAATTTGGCCCGTTACCGCAGCATCCGCCGGCCCGCCGTTGGACGGATTGTATTTAAGGCCCATATCTTGCGGCGGATTGTGGCTGGCGGTACCGTTTAACGAGGCACTCGCACGTCCGCTAATAATTTCAAATGAAAAAACCGGCGTGGGTAAAGGCATATCGGGCAAAATAACGGTTAGTCCGTTTCCGGCTAACACCTCGGCGCACAAATTGGCCGTATCACGCGACATTAAACGCGTATCCCCCCCTACCAAAATAGGCCCTTCAATATGCTGCTCCTGATGAATCCGCGCTACCGCCTGCGCAATCGCGCGGGCGTGCAATGCACAAAAACCCGCCCCCAAACTGCCCCGGTGGCCGGAGGTGCCGAATTTCACAGGCACAGGTGTACCTTGCGGGTTAAAAAATTGTTCTCTTAATGCGTTTACGTCAATTCTTTCTTTTGTCAGAGTTCCGGCTAATTCGCTTACCATAATTCACTCCTGGGCGGACGGCTTCTACTCCGTACCCGCCGAACGGGTTGCACATCCCCCCGTCATTTTCTATCATATTATATATCTTGAAATTTCGCAACGGAGAAAACTATGAAAAAACTGTTAGCCCTTTTGGTCGCATTTTTCACCTTGGCAGGCTATGCTTCCGCCACCAATATCGCAGACGATTTCCGCGCGCATTATTCCGCGTCTTCCGACTTATCTGCCTATAATAAGGACATTAACGCTATGATTGGCGTGGCCGATTTTCACACCGGCAAAGGCACTGCGTTCCCAGGGTTTGATATCGGGGCAACATTAAGTGCCGTAAAACCCTCCGACAAGAACAATATTACTACTGACGATTACCTGTATGCCGGTTTTATTACTGCCGAAACCAAAATTCCGGTGCTGGATTTGGGGGTAGTGGTGCGCGGTACGGATATGAACGGTTTTCAATCTTTGGGCGGCGGATTAAAATATCATTACAATTTATTTGATACGATTCACTTGTCCTTGGCTGGTTTTTATGACCGTGGCAAGACTGATTGGTACACTACCGACCATTACTCTGCCTCCGCCGTGGCCTCTATGAACGTGTTGTTCTTTACCCCGTATGTGGGCGTGGGTTACGACTATGGCGAACTGAAAACCAAAAACCTGGGTGCAGAACGCTCCACCAAGGACGGAGCCGTACGCTATACGGCAGGCGTAAACGTAAAACCGTTCCCGTTTGTCTATATGTTTGGCGCTTACACTTACACGGCTGACAACCACGCCTTACAAGGCGGCATCGGGCTGAACTTTTAACCTTTTATGGATTACAAACAAGAATTAAAAACTTTCTTTGGCGAAAACTGCCTCTTTAACGAGCCGATGTCCAATCACACCACCTACCGTGCGGGCGGCCCGGCAGAGGTGTATGTTTATCCCCAAACGCACGAGGAATGGAGTTTCGTTTTAAAATTGGCCCGCACCGCCAATATCCCCCTGCGCCTTATCGGCTTTGGTTCCAATATCTTGGTAAGTGGAAAAGGCTTAGGCGGCATTGTCTGCTCTACCAAAAAAATGAACAATATCCGCGTAGAGGGAGACCACATCCGCGCCGAAGCCGGAGCCGCACTAGACAAAGTATGTGAACTGGCCTGCAAGGCAGGTCTTGCCGGTATGGAAAAATTATCCGGAATACCGGGCAGCGTGGGCGGAGCGGTATATATGAACGCGGGTGCGTTCGGACAAGAAACTTTTGATTGTTTGGAATATTTTGATGTAATAGATTTAGAAGGCCGCCCGGGAACGCTGTTAAAAGAGGACCTGAAATTCGGCTATCGCCGCGTGGAGGGAATTTCAAACTGTATTATTTTGTCTGCCGGCTTTAAACTGGCCCCAGGCGAATTTACACAACTGCTAGAAACCCGCCACACGATTCAACACAAGCGGATAGAAAAACAGCCGCTTGAATATCCCTCCGCCGGGAGTGTGTTTAAACGTCCGGAAGGAGATTATGCGTCGCGCCTGATTGATGAGGCGGGCCTGCGCGGGCTGTCTGTCGGCGGGGCAAAAGTGTCCGAAAAACACGCCGGGTTTATTGTTAATTTCAACCACGCAACTCCGGAAGATATTAAATCCTTGATGGACCAAGTTCGCCAAAAAGTAAAGGAAAAACACGGAGTGGAATTGGAATTAGAACAAATTTTGTGGGGAAAATTTGATTAATCTCCCTATACAAATAAAATTTTTTTAAAAAGTGTTGACGTAAACCGCAGAATTAGTTAAAATATATATGTAGCAGGTAAAGGAGTCGTGGTGTAGCCTGGTTAACACGCTGCCCTGTCAAGGCAGAGACCGCGAGTTCGAATCTCGTCGACTCCGTATTTTAGTTTTGAATAATTAGCATAAATCCCCGTTAGGATTAACTCCCGACGGGGATTTTTTTATGCACGACTTTCAGCATACGGTTTTTGACAGGTTTTTGGGAATTGTAAAGATTTTTTTGTTTTTATGCTGACGAGGGTAGGTAGGAAGTCGTCTACTGCATATAGATTTGGAAAAATTGCTACAATATAAAAAATTTTCAAGAGAGAAAATCGTATGCATAATATTGCGGAAGAAATAACCGGCGAATGGCTACGACATATCAAAAAATGTGAATTTGTAGAATACAATGTCAAAGGGCCCCATCAAACTGAAATCGATGTAATTGGGTTGAACATCATCAATAAAGAAATCTATGTTTGTGAAGTTGCCGCCCATATTCATGGTTTGCAGTATGTGGATCCACGAAAACGCCGTCCCGATACAGAAAACCGTTTCATTCACAAATTTACCAAAGACCAAGAATATGTCCAAGAACATTTTGGCAATTTTTCCCAGCATTATATGCTTTGGAGCCCTATTGTTAAATCTTCTAAAGAAGGGGCAAAATATGATGCTCTGAAATCTGTATTAAGTGCCAGAGAATATCTGAAAAAGTCAGGCATTGACTTGGAACTCGTTATTAATAAACGATATCATGATGCTATTGGAGATTTACGGAAAGAAGCACTAAAACAAACTCACGATTTAAGCAATTCTTCTGTATTGCGTTATCTACAAATAGAAGAATATCTTAATAAATATTTATCTATCAAAAAATAATTCTCATTTCATATAATTTTCTTGTTCTTGCCAGTTTGAGGACTTTATTGAGAGTAATTTTTTGAGGGTGCAATCTGCCGGTTGGGTACCGTTTAAGATAGAACGGACAATTTTAGGAGATAAAAAACTTAAATTGAGGATTCGGCGGACATATTGTACGCACACTTTATCACGTTTGGTTTGTTCATACCATAACAGGTATTTAATAACTAAACTACGCCCGATTGGCGGTATAGGACAGGCTATTAACTCCAGCCATTTTTGTTCTAATTCCCGTGCGGTTAAATGTATATAGTTTGGCATGTTTTTTTCCTATACATATTGCCGCTTATAATGCCCCAGAAGTCAAGTTTAAAATACCACTCCGCTAAAACGATTATTTCACGCCAAAACATACCAGTTAAGACAAATCAGAAAATTAATTAATAGGTAAATAATTGACATATCAACTATTTTTTACTATATTATTTTTATGAACAAAGCAAACAAGAAAATATCTGTTTCCGAATTAATAGAGGCCAATAAAACCTTGCGTAAATCAAAAACGCCGGCAGAATTGCTGGTGCGCTCTCTTACGCTCTTATATACAAAAGCCGAAAAACTGGCGGCTAATGTATTTGCCGAATTTGGTATTACCATTGCCCAGTATAACATACTGGCCTTACTGGCAGAAGAAGACAACAAGATTAACCAATTAACCATTAGCAAACGTATGTTAGTATCCCCCGGGAATATTACGCGCATTTTGGATAAACTGGTAGCCGCCCAGTTAATTCAACGCACGGAAGATAAACAAGACCGCCGCCACAAGTGCATTTCCATTACCCAAAAAGGCAAGGCTCTTCATCATAAAATTAAACCTGTTTATGATAGTTATTTACAACGTTTGCCGGCGGCGCTATCTGCACAAGAACAACAACAGACCGCTTATACAATAATAGAGTGGGCACACTCGTTGGACAGTTTTTCTTTATGAAACACTTTTGGAAAGTTGTACTTGTTTTTTTAGTTGGGGCCATACCGGTTGGTGCCAAAGAATATTCTTTTACACAAGCCTATGAACGTGTTTTGAACACGGATGAATCTTTGGCGGCGGCGCGGGCAGAAGCAAAATCACTACAAGCCCAAAAAAGCAGTGCGCGCGGACTTTATTATCCTTCTATTGGAGTGAAAGGAACCTATACCCGCATCAACGCTCCTATTAGCATTGATTTGAATGGCATTCGTTCTGCCGTACAACCGCTGTATCCTGCCAGCGTTGTTCTGCCGTCATTTGATATGCAAGTGCAGGATGAACATTTCTTCAAAGCCCAAGCTTATGCTACTTTTTCTATTTATACGGGGGGTAAAATCTCATCAGCCAATGCTGCTGCATCCGCCAATTATGCAGGTTCCGTAGCCCAAATTGACGTACAGGCCAATAACCTGTTGGTGGAACTTGCCCGCAAATATTTTGGTAAATTTCTGGCTGATGAAACCGTATCCGTGCGGAAGTTATTTCTGCAAAATGCACGGCAAAATGCGCAAGATGCTGCCAAAATGTTCCACGCGGGCACAATTTCCAAAGTAGAAAAAATGGCGGTGGATGTAATTTTGGCACAAGCGCGGCGGGATTACACGTCTTCGCTCAATGATGCCCAAATGGCGCAAACGCTCCTTAAAAGTTTGCTTTCCCAACAGGAAGACATACAGACTAATTCTTCTTTATTTGTCGTACCGTTGGAACAGATGCCCACACTGCAAGAATTTCAACATCAGGCGTTGGACCACAATCCGGCCTTGTCGGTCTTGGACAGCAAGGCAAATTTATCTTTGGCCAACGAAAAAGCGCAAAAAGCAGATTTCTTTCCATCGGTCTATTTATTTGGACAGCGGGAATTACATCCCCACGATTTGACCCTGTTGGAACCGGACTGGGCCTACGGAGTGGGAGTTGCTTGGAATTTATTTGAGGGCGGGCAAAACTACCATAAAACCAAAGCCGCCCAAGAAGAAACCCGCCGCATAGAGAAACTAAAAGCCCAACTTACCAAAGACATTACCACGGGAATAGAATATTACTATAAAAAAATGCAGAACGCACAAGAAACTTACACCGCTTTACAAGAGGAATTAGCGTTTACGGAAGCATTTTACAAAGCCCGCCAGTTGGGGTTTAAGGCCGGAACGGCCACTTCGCTGGAAGTGAATATGGCCCTTTCCCAATGGCAAAAAACACAGTTGGATTATCTAAAAGCCCAATATGATTTTGTAACCTCTCTGGCGGCCATACTTAATTTAAGCGGACAGACGAATTTATTTGGGGTATATGCCCAAGGAGCCAATAAATGAAAAAAAGATACGGATATATAGCGGCAGGAA
>OIYP01000110.1_pt1 | contig 58674 bp, 56 predicted proteins | sample 1588261 | NCBI WGS metagenome assembly OIYP01 (sample SAMN03283293) | human gut metagenome | biome: human-associated habitat; material: feces | host: Homo sapiens | place: Peru | collected 2012 | reverse complement strand
GGGCGGCCTTACCGTAAATAATGGCGCCAAAAAGGCAATGTGTGAAAAGGGGTCTTCGTTGCTCCCTGCCGGAATTACAGCCGTAGCGGGCGAGTTTGAAGCCGGGGATTCCATTTCCATTTTGGACGAAGCCGGCCAAGAATTTGCACGCGGCCTTGTAAACTATTCGTCCAAGGAGTGCCGCAAAATAGCCGGCCGCCGCTCGGAAGAAATCGCCAAGAAAATCGGTTATAAAAATTATGACGAAGCCGTCCACCGCGACAACATTGTTTTATTGTGAGGATTTGTATGAACGTAAGTGAAATTGCCGCCAAGGCCAAAGAAGCCTCTTATGTGTTGGGTGCCTTGCCGCCGGAAGCCAAGGATCGCGCCTTAAACGCAATGGCGTGTGCCTTGCGTGTGCACGCTGATGAAATCTTGCAGGCTAACCAATTAGATTTACAGGCCGCAAAAGAAGCCGTGGAAGCCGGAAAAATGAAGACGGCTCTTTATGAACGCCTGAAACTGACGCGCGACAAACTGGAAACAGTTATCCGCGGAGTGGAAGAAATGGTAGAACTGCCGGACCCTGTCGGGCAAGTGTTGTCCGCCACGGAATTGGACGAGGGGCTTAATCTGTATAAAATTTCCTGTCCCATTGGTTTAATAGGTGTTATTTTTGAGGCCCGTCCCGATGTTGTGCCGCAAATTGCCGCACTTACTGCTAAGTCTGGCAATGCTGCGGTGTTAAAAGGCGGCAAAGAAGCGCAATATACGAATGATGCGCTTGCCAAAGTGCTTCAAAATGCTTTGGCTACTGTGCCCGGTTATCCGCCGTATGCGCTTAATTTAATTCACTCGCGCGAGGAATCGGCGCAAATGTTGGCACTTGATCAATATTTTGATTTGATTATTCCGCGCGGTGGCAATTCGCTGTTAGCGTATGTAAAAGCCAATACCAAAATACCGGTGTTGGGGCACGCAGACGGGGTGTGCCATATTTATGTGGCGCGCTCGGCTGACGTACAAATGGCAAAGCAAATTTGCACCGATGCCAAAACGCAGTATCCTTCGGCTTGCAATACGGTAGAAACCCTGCTGATTGATAAAGCGTGGCCCGAACCCTTTAAAAAGGACTTGCTGGAACATTTAGTAAAGCACGGGGTGGAACTGTTTGGCGGGGAAGATATCGCAAAACTGGCCCCGGTATCCGGCCCGGTAGAGGAGTGGCATACCGAATACGGAGAGAAAAAACTTTCCGTTAAGCAGGTCAAAAATATTTTGGAAGCCGTGGAACATATCAACCGCTATGGCTCGCACCATACGGATTGTATTTTAACTGCCAATCACGACGAGGTCCAAATTTTTATGGATTTGGTGGATTCGGCGGGGGTCTATCACAACGCGTCCACGCGCTTTGCCGACGGCTACCGTTATGGCTTTGGTGCCGAAGTGGGTATCAGCACCGGCAAAACACACGCGCGCGGCCCGGTAGGCTTGGCCGGTTTGACGATTTATAAATATAAGTTGTACGGAAACGGGCAGATTGTGGCCGATTATGTGGGGCCGGATGCAAAACCGTTTACGCATAGAAAATTAGGGAGCAAATAATGAAATTAGGTTTTATTGGTGCCGGAGAAATGGGCGGTGCCATTATTAAAGGACTTTTAAAGCACGGTTGGGCCAAAGAGGATATTTTGGCTTCTGTGCATACGGAAGCATCCGCCGCTAAACTGCGCAGCGACCTGGGAATTGAAGCAGGCACGGACAATATGCGCGTTATTCACGATGCAAACTGGCTGTTTGTTGCGGTTAAGCCCGCGCAAGTGCCGTCTGTGTTGGAGCAAATTGTGGCTAGCGGCGTAAATGCCAAGCCGCTTATTTGTATGGCCTTGGGGTGGAGTGTGGAAAAAATCCAGCAAGTGCTTCCAAAATGGCCTGTTATCCGTATTATGCCCAATACACCTTTGTCATTGGGAGAGGGGGTAACTCTTTTCCACTTTGCGCCGGAAACCCCCAAGCGCGCCCGCCGGGAAGTAATGGGCGTATTTGACGGATTGGGTAAAACCTTTGAGGTTTCTTTGCCGGTATTTGACGCGGCAACGGCGGTATCCGGTTCCGGCCCGGCGTTTGTATATTATTTTATTGAGGCATTATCGCAGGCGGGGGCTGCTTATGGGTTGCCCCGGGAACAGGCGGCGGAACTTGCGCTGCAAACGGTTATCGGCGCGGCTAAAATGTTGGAAAGCACGGGGCTTTCTGCGGCGGAACTCGCCCAAAAGGTGGCTACTCCCGGCGGTTGTACTGCGGCGGGTATGGATGTTATGGCCGATTCGGACTTAAAAAAGATTTTGGCGGACACGATTGGTGCCACGGTGGAAAAAGCCAAAGCCTTTGCCAAATAATCAAATTACACCATTCAAAAAGGGCGGGTTTTTATACCCGCCCTTTTTGTACTATTTCCAAAAGTAAAACGCTATAATTACCAAGCCTAAAATCAGCCTGTAATAAACAAACACATTAAAACTGTGCGTTTTGATATATTTCATCAACCAGCCGATAACGAGTAAGGCCCCTAAAAATGCGCTGACAAAGCCCCATAAAAGCGGCATATTAAAATCTGCCGGGGTCAAATGGCGCAATTCAAGTAAAGTGGCCCCCCCAATAATCGGGGTGGATAACAAAAAGGAAATCCGGGCACTGGTGCTGCGGGATAAGCCCAGCAGGAGTGCCGCCGTAATGGTAATACCGCTGCGTGATACGCCGGGCATAAGTGCCAGGGCTTGTGCACAGCCGATAATCATTAGCGTACTAAATAAAATGGGTGTATCGGGATTTTTGCGTCCCTTTTTATCCGCCCAACCGAGCAAGCAGGCAAACACCATTAAGCAAACGGCTATCATCAGCGGGTTTCTAAAAGTGTTTTCGGCTAAATCATTTAGCAAAAGTCCGGCAACTGCGGCAGGCACTGTGGCGGCGGCTAAGTACCATAATTTGCGCCCTTCCTGTGTGGTGGGGCGGGTAAGCCCGTCTTTAATGAGCACAAACCAATCTTTGGCAAAGTACAAAAGTACGGCGAGCAGCGTGGCCGCGTGGAGCATTACGTCAAACGCAAGTCCTTGATATTCCATCCCGCGAAAATACGGTAGCAGGGCTAAATGGGCCGAACTGGAAATGGGTAAAAATTCTCCTAAGGCTTGTAAAAGGCCTAGTAAAACAGCATCAAAAATAGTCATAGATTATTCTCCGAAATAGGTTAATTGGGGGCGGTGCGGATTTTCAAAATTCAGCACGGCAAAGGAACCTGGCGCAAAATGGTGTATCTCTTTGCAAAATAAATGCAGTACATAGGCTACACTGGGGTTGTGCCCCACGGCGATTACCGTATTATGCTCCTGCATTTGGTTTGCTAAAAATTCGCACACTTCGCGGTCTGCGTGCAGGCCGTTTAAAACAGTTTCTTTGGAAATTTGTCCGCCTATGGTTTGCGATATGGTTTCAGCCGTTTGTACCGCGCGCAAAAGAGGACTTGTTAAAATGATGTCCGGCGCAATTGCTCGGGCTTTTAAGGCTTGGGCTGTTTGGGCAGCCTTTTGTATGCCTTCGGGTGAAAGGGGGCGTTCCGCGTCGGTATTTACTCGGGCTTCCCAACCGGATAAAGCATTGGCGTGGCGTACGATAATAAGCGTTTTCATATTTGCTTCCAAAAATGTAAGATAAAATAATATCTCTATTTTACAATTTTATGAAACTCTTTTACGCCCATTACCTTTCGTTGGAAAATGCTTTTGTCCGTTACGTCCGTGCCGAACGTGCGGATATGTTGGCTCCGTGGCTGGTGATTTGTTCTTCCGGCTTGGTGGCCAACCAGTTAAAAAAACGCTTAGCGCGGGAATTTGGCGCGGCGGCTAATATTCATTTTATGACGGGTGGTGCATTGGTGTCCGTTCTGGATAGCGAGGCCCCCGGCGAAACCTTGCCGCTCCTGCCGCAAGATAATTTGCGCGATTTTTTGATTAAGAACTTATTGCAGGAGCCGGGGCTAAACCGATATCCTGCTTCGCGCGGATTTGTGCAGGCGGTTAAAAGTTCGCTTCGCGATTTGGAAGATTCCTTGGCTTGCCCTGATGTGATAGATGAATATTTGCGCACCTCGGACGACGGAGCCTTGGAAACGGATAAGGAGCGCCTGGCTTGGCTAAACCGCCTCTACCGCCGCTATTTGCAAGCCCAACAAGAGGTGCCGGGTTACCGTCCCTATCAGGCGGCTTTTGAGCGGGCGCTTTCACAAGTGGAAAAATCCGTCTTTTTAAAAGGATTTAAGCAAATTGTATTTTATGGTTTTTACGATATGCCCGGCCGGCAGTTGGAATTGGTAAACCGTTTGCGCGGGCATTATGCAGGGGCTATTTTTGCGCCGTATATGAACCACCCGGCATACCGCTTTGCCCGGAAATTTTTTGAAACGAACTGGTTATCTTCCGGCGGGGAAAATAGCGAGAAAGGTGCCTTTGGCGCACTGGGACAAACCGGGCTAAATATTTTTTCGGCCGGAGAGGGAGCAAAAACACCCGGCGTGCAAATTGTGAGTGCGGCCGATGCTTCCGGCGAGTTGTTTTTTACCGCCAAAGAAATTTTGCGTCTGGTGGAAAAGGACGGCTATTCTTTTGCGGATATTGCGGTTATCGCCCGCACGGTAACTCCATACCAAGATGAACTCCGCCGAGTGTTCAAGCAAAATTGTATTCCGCTAAATGCCTCTTTTTCCTATCCGGTTACGCATTATCCGCTGGGGGGTTTTTGCTTGAATTTGTTTGCTTTGGCGCAGAACGGTTTTGAACGTAATTTGGTGTTATCTTTGGTGTCCTCGCCATACTTTAAGCACGCTTCCAAAAATAAATGGCGCGCGCTCATTTCGCGTTCTTTGGTCAACCGGGATTTCAGCCAATGGCAGGATTTGCTCCCGCAAACTAAAAATTATGACCCGGAGTTTTTAGCGTGGCTCACGCACATCAAAGACCGCTTGGAACAATTAGACCGTGCGGGGGAGTGGGGCGTTTTGTCGCAGGAAGCCTTGGCCTTGCTGGAAGAACTGACTGATACAGCCGTTTTTGAAGGAAAAGATGCGGAAATTTATCACGCGGTATGCGAGCGTATTCAAAGTTTGGCCTCATACCGTGTGTTGCGTCCGCTGGCACAGGCTGGCGAGTTTTTGGAAGAATTGTCTGATGCGGTGCGCGGGCTTACATTTAACGAGGCCGAAACGGTCCGCGGAGGCGTGGTGTTTACGGATGCCGTGCGTGCGCGTGGCCTTTCGTTCAAAGCCGTGTTTGTATTAGGCCTAAACGATAAAGTTTTTCCGCTTTTAATGCCAGAGGACCCCGTTTTGCGTGATTATCACCGCTATATTTTGCGTGATGTGTTGGGTTACTGGATTAACCAAAGTTTAGATAGAGGAGATGAGGAAAAACTTTTCTTTTTTGCGGCGGCATCTTCGGCAAGAGAAAACCTCTATGCCCTTTATGCGCGGCGCGGTTCCGACGGCAAGGAAATTTCTCCGTCTGTTTATTTGGCTGAACTGGCCCGTGCCGCGCTTATAAACTGGCAAGGGGAAGACACCTTGCGTGTCAGCGGCCGCCTGTCTGAAAAGTTATCCGCTGTGGCAGAGACTTTTTTAACTCCGAAGGAACTTTCCTATACTTTTATTTTTACCCCGGAAAATGCGGCTAAAAAATATGTCCTTGCGCAAATGCTTACGCCGGGAATTGCCGATTCGTTGGCCGCTTCGGCAGGGCTGTCTAAAAACGGTCCGTTAAATGCCTATGATGGCGTGATTACGAGCGGTGCGGAGATTTTTGCGCAAGAAAATAAATTGGGCTTTTCGCCTTCTACTTTGCAAAAGTTAGGCCAATGCCCGATGCGTATCTTTTTTGAAAAGGGACTTAAACTGCGCCAAGAGGACGAGCCGTTAAGCCGCCAGGAACTCCCGCCCAATTTGCGCGGTACCGTTTATCACGAAATTTTAAAGGATTTTTACGAGGGCCTGTATCAGCGCGGCCTCACTCACGAATTGTTTGATGAAGCCGCCTTGGAGTATTTAAACCGGGCGGTTGAAAAACATTACGGCGCGGACAGTTACCGCCAATTCGGTATTTATCCCGTAGTGTGGGAACTTTTATTACAAAATATTAAAGAGTTATTGGGAAATTTCGTACTGGATGATTTGCACGACCAAGGCGATTTTGTACCCGCTAAGTTTGAAATTCCCGTTTCGTTGGAGCCTTCCGCCGCATTACCTTTGCGCTTGCGCGGAATTATTGACCGTGTGGACGTGGATGAAAAGCATAAACTTTTCCGCATTGACGATTACAAATCTTCCCGCAAGGGTACGAAAGATTTGGCTTCGGATATTTTTAAACACTTGATTTTTCAGCCCTTTGTGTATGTATTGCTTGCGCGCCAAATGCAGGAACTGAAAGGATACGGGTCGGCTGGGTCTTGCCTGTTGGCTATTGGCCCCAAATACCACCGGAGCGATTTGCCTCCCGCCGCGTTTGAAGATGTTTTGCCGCGTGCGTGCCGGTTTTTGGTATTGCTGACAGATTATGTGAAAAACGGAATTTTCTTTATCAATCCGGATGATAAAGAGAAAAAATGCCAATATTGTCCGTATGCCGCGTTGTGCCGCCGGGATAGTTTCAAATCACTTTTGCGGGCGCGTAAGAGTGCGGCCTATAAATCATTACAGGAGGCGATTAAATGAGTTTTACCGAGGACCGTTTGAAAGCGCAAACGCGGATGGGCGTAAATATTGTGGTGGAGGCCGGAGCCGGTACAGGTAAAACCACCTTGCTGATTGACCGCCTGTGTTTGGCGGTGCTGGCGCAAAATACGCCGGTTGAAAAATTGGTAGCGCTGACATTTACCGAAAAAGCCGCCGCCGAAATTAAAACACGCTTTGTCGCCAAACTGCAAAATTTGGTGGCTGCCGTCAAAAAAGAAATAGACCGGGAACAGCAAGGAGCAGAAGAAACTCCGCAAAAAACGGACGGTGTACAACCAGAAAAACAAGACAGTACGCTGGCGCTTTTGCGGGAGTATTTCCCGGAGGTGCAACGCGAAGATTTGGTACAGCGTGCCGAAGCCGCGCTCTCGCGTTTGGACAGGGCTTCTATCGGTACAATTCACGGTTTTTGCGCGGATATTTTAAAATCGTTCCCGTTGGAAGCCGGGCTTTCGCCCAATGCCCAAATAGATGCGGGGCAAAAGGCCGCACAACTGTTTAATGCCCGCTGGAACGCTTTTTTGGATAGCGAACTGGGCCTTAATGCCCCGCGTGCCGCACAATGGAAACAAGTGCTGGGGGAAATTTCCTTACCGGACTTAAAAGACTTCGCGGCGGAACTGTGCAGCGGCAAAATAGAATCTTACGATTATTATGCCCACCAAAATTTACTGGCGGCCTCGTGCCTGGAAAAATCCTCCCGCGCTAAGGAAATGGCGGAGTCCTTTTCGGCGGAAATAAAGAAACCCCGCAAAGTAGAAAAAATGCTTGTGTGGGCGGCGGAATCATTAAAAAGAACTGCCGCTTTTTTGAAAGGGGAATCCTTTTCGGACCCCGCAGGCGAATATGTGAAACTAAATTCGGGGGACCAAGCCAAAGGCTGGGATGACGAATCTTTTGAGGAGGCTTGTTCGCTTATTGATTTTGCGGGCAAAACCACACCCGAAAAACAGTATATTTTCCTGTCCGCGTATAACTTGGTCCAGGACATTACGGCCCTTATCCGCCAGGATTATGCGCGGGAAGGGTTGCTCAGTTTTGACGACTTGATTGTAAAAACCCGCAATTTACTTTTGCAAAATCCGTCTGTGCGGGAGCAGTTAAAAGCCAAATTTGACGTGCTGTTTATTGATGAATTTCAAGACACCGACCCGGTGCAAGGGGAATTGTTGCTGTTTTTGGCTGAGGCTAAAAACAGGCACGCTTCCCGCTGGCAAGAGGTGCGGTTGGAGCCGGGCAAATTGTATGTAGTGGGCGACCCGAAACAATCTATTTATCGTTTTCGCGGGGCGGATATTACGGCTTACGAATTGTTTACCGATTTGATTTTGCGCCAAGGCGGCGAGAAGTGCTTTTTGCAGGAGAACTTCCGCAGTACACCCGAAATTGTGGAAACAGCCAATTCCGTTTGTTCCCGCGCGATGATTCAGCAAACGGCCTTTCAGCCTGCTTATGTGCCCATTTACACCGGCAAGACGCTGCGCAACGGGGCTGTTCAATGGATTTTTGTGCCTGCGCCCGAAGGGGAAAAGGTGCCGTCAGCGGACGACTTCCGCGATAACCAGGCCGAACGCATTGCGGATTGGATTAGTCAAAATGTAGGGGTTTTAACTTTGGCTGACGGGCGCAAATTGCAGTTGAAGGATATTGCACTGCTCACTCGTGCCGCCACTACCGCTACACCCTATACCGAGGCTCTGCGCCGCCGCGGTATTGCTTTTAATGTGGAAACGGACAAAAAGTTTTACCGCAAGCAGGAAGTGAGCGACTTTTTGAACTTTTTACGCGCCGTATCGGACCCGGAGGATAAAATTTCGTTAACGGGGACCCTGCGCAGTCCGCTGTTCGGGTTTACAGATGAGGAATTGTACCAAGTTGCCAATCGCGGGGAACTTTCCCTCTATGCGAAACCTACCGAAGAAAAACTGGCCCGCGCATTTGCCGTTTTGAACAAATTCAGCCGTTTGGCCGGGCGCCGGGGGCTAAAAGATTTTTTAACCGATATTTTGGAAGATACTTTTCTGCCCGAAGCGTGTGCGGCCGCCTACGAGGGCGAGCGGACACTGGGAAATCTAAAACGTTTGGCGGGCCTGGCGGACGGATATGCTGCGGACGGGCCTGCTTCCCTTTCGCAATTTTTGGCTGATGTGCAAACGCTGTTGGAGGAACATCCCGACCGTTTGGCTGCTTCCACCGCGGATGATGCGTTGGATGCCGTATCTGTTTTAACGGTACATAAGTCTAAGGGGTTGCAGTTTCCGGTGGTCATTTTGGCGGATATGACGAAAAAGGATTCCTCCTCGTCGGCTGATCCGGTGAAGCATATTTTTTCCTGGCAGTATAATATGCACGGCCTGCGTGTGGGAAAAATTTGTGATGTAAATTTAGCCTTTTTGGAAGAAGAACAAAAAAAGCACGGCAAGTGTGAAGAAGTCCGTGTTCTGTATGTGGCTTTAACACGTGCGCGGGAAAAAATGCTTTTAATTGCGGATGCCCGCAAAGATGCCGCCAAAGCGGCGGCTCCGTTCGTGTCGGCGGGCCTCTTCCCGGACGGGGAAACCTTGCCCAAAACATTGACGGACGGAGAATTATCCGTTCCTGTTTGCTATGAGGCATATGAACCTCCGGAAAATTTCCGTTACCGTCATAACGAAAGTGCCGCCAGCCAAGGCGCGGAGCGGGATGTTGCGCGTTGGCGGGCCTCATATGATGCGCGCAAGGCCTGTTACCAAAAGTGGATAAGTGAGGACCAGTTGCGCGCTCCCAGCGAATTGGCTGACCCTAATTTGCTGACCGAGGAACAACGCGCCGGGGCGGAGTTGGGTACGGTGTGCCACCGGGCATTGGAATTAATGCTTTCGCAAAAGCAAATGCCCGAACAGGCTGTTGCATTGGCTTGCGTCAAATGCGCCGCACCACACAGAGCCAACGAGGCGCGGGAAGTATTGTTGCCGTTTGCGCAGAGTTCTTTATTTGCCGAACTTTCCGCGTGCAGGGTGTTGGGGTGTGAGATGCCCTTTTCGTACTTGGAAGAAAACGGCGAAGTAGAATCCGGTGTAATGGATGCCGTATTAACAACGGCAGACAACCGCGTGTGGATTGTAGATTATAAAACGGATAAAGTTAAGCCGGGGCAGGAGCAAGAATTATTAGATAAAAAATACCGTTTGCAGTTGGATATTTACCGCCGGGCGGCGGAAAAAATTTTCCCCGGTAGAACAGTCCGGTGCAGTGCTGTTTTCGTGCGTACGTTTGCGGCGGCGGACTTATAAAAGTTACAATATAAAAAATTAGAAGGAGAGATTATGTTTGATAAATTAGGACAATTAAAAGATTTGTGGAAACTTAAAAGCCAAATGGAAGAAATCAAAAAACGCTTGGACAATATGGTAATTAAAGTGGATAGCCCGCGCCATTTGTTTGAAGTAACCATTTCCGGCTCGCAGGAAGTGAAAGAAGTGCGCGTGGATGCGCTTATTAAAAACTTTGGAGAAGCCGAAATCGCCGAAGATTTGAAGGCCGTTATCAATAAAGCCGTACGCGATAGTCAAGGTATGGCCGCGCAAGCGATGGGCAGTTTTGGTATGCCGCAAGCATAACCGGCCGGTATTGATTGCTTTATGAAATACAACCGCTTGGGACGAACGGAGTTATCACTTTCCGCTATGGGCCTGGGCGGTTGGGCTTTTGGTGGCGGGTTAGATTGGGGGATAACGGACGAGCAGGATGTGGTAAACACCGTGTCCGCTGCGCTAGACACAGGCATTAATTGGGTGGATACCGCGCCTATTTATGGCGAAAGTGAAACCTTGCTTGGGCGCGCGTTAAAAGGGCGCAGACAGCAAGTGCTGTTGGCCAGCAAATGCGGCCTTATCAAAAACGGTTCTTGGACGGACCACGACTTATCCCCGCAAACTATTATCCGCCAATTGGAAACTTCGCTTGCCTGTTTACAGACCGATTATTTAGATTTGTATCAAATCCACTATTTAGACCCAAAAATCCCGCTAGAATCGGCCCTGGAAACTTTAACTAAATTGCAAGAGCAAGGTAAAATCCGGTATATAGGCGTGTGTAATTTTTCGGCAGATGACTTGCGCCAAGCCTGTGGAAAGTTTCCACTCGCCAGCGTACAAAACGAATATTCTCTTTTGCACCCGCAAAAAGGAAAAAGCATTTTTTCTGTTTGTCGCGAATGGGGCACAGGTTTTATCGGCTATGGCACTTTATGCGGGGGAATATTAAGCGGAAAATATAAAAAAGCCCCCAATTTTCGCCGTGCAGATGCCCGCAATTATTTTTATAAATGTTACCGTGGCCCTGCTTTTGAGGAAGCCAATAAAACTGTTTTGCGTGTAAAAAATGTAGCCCAAGAATTAGGCGTCCCGCCCGGTGCGGTGGCTGCCGCGTGGGCCTTGGCTACCGGGGCAACTAGCGTGCTTTTAGGGGCCAGAAAGCCCGAACAGGTGCGTCAAAACGTATTGGGCGCAGAGGTGTTATTATCCGCGCAGCAATTATTATATTTGGAGGGAATACCGTGTACCTGCCTGATGAAATAGAAAAATATTTACTGACCCTTTTACCCGCCTTGGGTGTCAATAAACTGCGAGAATTATCACGCTTGGTGTATGAAATTTGCAAAAGGGAAAATGCGGACCCGCAAGCGGTCGTACCGGCACAAAAAAATTTAACCTTTGAAGGCGTAAAAAAGCAACTCCTGGCGCGGCGGTATCCCGTCAATTTTAAGACCGCACCCAAAAACCGGTTTTACCTGCCTAAATTGGAGTTAGACCCGGCTTTGCGTGCGGACTTAACCGTCCGTCCCTTTTATCCCAAAACCGTCTATATTGAAAAATCAGTAGCGGATAGTGAATTGGCCGACCGGGCGCGGGCCGCTTTTCCCAAGGCAAATTTTAAGGAGACGGACGGAAAAACCCAAGTGGGCAGCCCCAACTTTTCCAAGCGTTTGGAAACTTTGTTTATCCACCGCGAAAAGTACGATTTTTTAAAGCCTTGTCCGTGTTCGTGTGCGGCGGCGGGGTGTGGCTACAATTTAATTAATTTGGGGTTTGGGTGCCGTTTTGAGTGTGAATATTGTTTTTTACAACAATACCAAAATTTGCACGCAGTATTACTCCCGGCCAATGTGGAGGAATTTTTGACAAAAATTGACGGGGCATCTTTTAACAAAGGGCCGTTTGACCGTCCCCGTATCGGCAGTGGGGAGTTTACCGATTCCTTGGTGTTTGATGATTTAACCCAGTATTCCCAAAAAATTGTGCCGTTCTTCCGCGCGCGCCCGCACTTGCAATTTGAATTTAAAACCAAGAGTGTGAATATTGGCGGCCTGTTGCAAGCGGGCGGATGCGAAAATGTGGTTGTTTCGTGGTCGGTAAATTCCGCTAAAATTACGGACTATGCCGAACATTTTACGCCCCAATTATCCGCGCGTTTGGCGGCGGCCAGCCAAGTGGCCCGGGCCGGGTATCGGTTGGGTTTTCATTTTGACCCGGTCGTTATTTACGACGGATACCAGCCGGACTATGCACGCACTGTACAGGAAATGGCCGACGTTTTGCCTAATGATAAGGTGGCTTGGATTAGTGTGGGAACCTTGCGGTTTAGCCGGGAACTTAAAAAAATGGTGGAAAACCGCTTTCCGGACAATACGATTTTGGACGGGGAATTCCTGTTAGATTTTGACGGAAAAATGCGCTACGGCGATGGTCAGCGCGTGGAAGCGTACCGCTTTTTAGTGCCGCTTTTGCGCAAGGCATTTCCCAAAGCGCACGTTTATTTGTGTATGGAAGATCCGCAAATTACCCGTGGCTTTTTGTTATAATTAAATAGTTGCACAAAGCCTGTAAAGGTTCAAAAATTTAATCTGTTTTTGGAACCGTATGCAGAATACGGCGAGCATTGAAAAATGCACATTCCGAGTCCAAAAACAGCCGATTTAGGCGCAAGATTGCCGGACTAATTACCCGGCGGTTTTGTGCCGAGTGTTTATTGCCGCCTTCGGGTGGCAATAAACCGCGGCTGTTTGTATTTGGGTTACTCGGAATGGCTCAAATATAACAGCCGTTTTTGTTATATTTTTTCCAAAAACAAAAGGAGAAAATATGAAGAAAGGTTTTACCCTCATTGAACTGTTGGTAGTGGTATTGATTATTGGTATTTTGGCGGCGGTTGCTGTGCCACAGTACGAAAAAGCCGTAGAAAAAAGCCGTTGGACGGAAGCCCTGGCGGTGGGAAAGTCTATTTATCAGGCACAGGAAGTCTATAAAATGGCAAACGGCAGTTATGCCACCAGTTATAATGATTTGGATATTACACTTCCCGGTACGGGAAATACGGCCGGAACGCAATATACTACTAAAAATTTTACATATCATTTTGGCACGGGCGGCGTGCCGCATATTAGCCGTCGGCAATATAGCGGAAGATGGCTTATTGTTTTACCGGGGCAAGGCCTTTATTGCCACACTCCCAAGGGCGATACGGCGGGCAATACCTTTTGCAAAGGGCTAACAAACAGCGAGGCCGAAACCTGCTCCACCGAAAGCGGTTATAATTGCTATTTGGTTAAATAATAAAAAGGCCTGGGGCATTTGCTCCGGGCCGGTTTTTCTATTTGAAAGTTGAACAGGTAAGGGTTGCCCCTTTCCCTTTTAGATAATTGGCAAGTGTAGGATTTGTTGCATAAAATAAAGGGGTTCGTTTTTTATCATTACACAGATTTACATCTGCGCCGTGTTCTATCAAATATTTCATTAAAGCCTGGTTTTCCCCTATGACAGCAAATATAAGTGGCGTATCGCCCTCGTCTTTTGCGTTTACATTGGCTCCTGCTAAAACCAATAGTTCAACCGCCCTCCATTGTTCTTGCAAAATGGCCGTAAATAGTAATGGCTCTTCTTCAAAAAAAGCATTTGGGTTTGCTCCGTGATTGAGCGCGAAAGAGAGAACCGGAATATTTTTGTTTATAATTGCCCACCAAGTTAGAGGAACTTGTTTGTTGTTGATAAGGCCCTTTTGATTAATATCCGCCCCATATTGAATTAAATCTTCCATCATTCTTAAATTACCAGCAAAAGCCGCCCACCATAATGGGGAAATTTCCCCAGCATTTACTTTTGCACCGTTATTAATTAAAAATTTGGCTATTTCCACGTGCCCGGTATAACTTGTTTGTCCCAAGGCGGAAAAGCCCATTCCGGAATCGTAATTTATGTTTGCTCCATTTGCCACAAGCAATTTAACTAAATCAATATGTTCTTTGACACAAAAATGTTTATGGCTTGCTGCTAATATAAGAGGCGTGTCCTTATTGTTATTGACCGCATTTACATTAGCCCCTTTTTTAACCAAATAAAGCGCTATCGGATAATTTCCATTATAGGCGGCCAATATTAGGGGCGTGCTGCCTTTTTCATTTTTTACTTCTAATCTTGCTCCCATTTGTATGTATTGCTTCATTTTTGCCAAGGAAAGGGAATCTTTCTCCAACTCTTGCAACATAGAAATCTCTAACTTGGTGGGCTGTGCCGCTGGCGTATTATTTTTACCTTGTCCAATGGGTGCCATTAGAAAGGCCAGCGCAAGAATAGCAAGTCCTCTTTTATAAAAATTTTTCATCAACTTAACTCCTGTTAAAATTATATTTTTATTTTTGCATTATTTTTAGCCGCACTTGCTGGTAGAGGAAAGACATCGCCAGCAGTACGAGTGCTACGCCAATAAGCGTGATAATCCGTGCCCCTAACGATAGTTTCCACACGTCGCATAAAAACAGTTTGGCTAAGGCCACACCGATAAGGATAAGGCCGGATTTGGTCAGCCAAGTGCCCTTTTGTTTAAGTGCAAAGCACAAGCAGAGCGCACCGCTTAACGCCCAAGCCAACGTGTAGGCCGCGGCGGCGGAAACTTCTCCCAAGAAATCAAAATGCAGTATTCCTCCGTTGGAATATGCCACTGCAATTTCTATGTTAAGCAACGCAAATAAAATAAGTCCGCCAAGCCCTTGTAAAAGCGCGCGGGTGTGGCCCGTTTCAGGCTGTGGCCAAACCTTGGCCGCCGCAAACATAGCGGCCGCACAAGAGCAGTAAGTAGCCAAAAACCAGTTCCAAATGCTACTGCTCGTATAGTAATCTAATACCGCCGGATTTAAGACCAAGCGCACGGCGGAGGCGATTAAAAGCCACTTGCCAAAGCCTATCAAGGCTTTTACATAAAGCAGGCGGTAGAGCCATATAAGCCCACACCCTTCCAAGGCAAGTACCACGGTCAGCCAACCTTTTTCAAACTGGGAGGCAATGCCAAATGTTAAAAATAGGACAACCGTTCCTAGCATCCAAGCCAGCCGTTTGTTTTGGTGTTCATTGCCCAGCGTGTCCCAATGCCACACATAGGCCGTTAAGCCACTATAAATGACGGCAAAAATCCACGGAATAAGTCCGTTAGACAGGTCCAAACGGTATTGCAAAAAACAGCACAGGCAAACGCCCGCAAGCAATCCGGTTCCCCACGCCAGTTTGTCCGTAGCAAAACGCTCTTTAAATGCAAAGGGCACTGCGGCAAAAAGCAGGTGGGTGATAGCGGTCCACACCACTACTGCCGAAAGGTGTGCCCCGGGTTTGTCCGGACAGGTAAACAGACAAATGGTAAGCGCGATAAAGCCCGCAGTTAAAATGCGGCTGTCTTTTAACAGCACGGCCCCAACCGTATAAAAACAGGCAAACAGCGTAATAAAGCCGGCGATTAAATTCGTTTGCGCGCCGGGAGTATCTATATCGGCAAGAACCGTCAGCAAACAGCACGCCGTAAAGATAGCGGAAACGATGAATTGCTTGTTCCATTTTTGTAAGTAGGCCGTGCCCAAAGCGGCTATGTTTGCACCAACAAAGTAAACAAGCAATAAGGGCAAATTGGGGTTGGATGCGGAGAATAAAAACGGCGTTAAAAACGCGCCGATTTGGGCGAGTATGCCCAAGTACGCTGTTTTCTTATAAAAGGCGGTGCCAAAGGCCGCCAAGGAAGTAAACGCCATTAGCCCAAAGGTAAAAGGCAACCCAAATAAATGATACAGCGCGTGCCCCGCAAAAACAATCAGGTAGCAAATGGCTAACCCACAGCCGCAAAGGGTATTGGCCGTGGTTTTATAACCTGGGTTTTTAAGGTGTAGCCCGCACACCCACAGGGCAAGCCCGCAGAGTAACCCCGCGCCGATACGCATTTGCGGCGAGATGAGGTTATTTTCCAGAGCATATTTTACCCAAAAGCCTGCCGCAAGCAGCAGGGCGAAGCCGCCAATCCAAGAAAATAGTTTTACAATGGTAAATTCACTTTGGGGTTTAGGGATTATCTCTTGCGGAGCCACCGTGTCGGTTGGCTTTTCTGCCACAGGCGCGGGCGGTAACGGAGCCGGTTGAACGGTCTCGTTACTGGTTTTGGTAAATTCTTTGTTGGTTTGTAATTCCGCCAGTTTCTTTTCCAGTTTACCGATTTTCCAAGCAAGGTCGCTTACGTTGCCCTGCACGATGGCTAACCAAATAAACAGCCCCAAGCAGGCCAGCACCAAAATAACGCACAAAATTTCCATATTGTCTCCTATAAAATACCCGCCGGATTGCGGCGGGTGAGGGTTATTTGCTGATTTTCTTTAAATAATCGTGTATTTCTTGTCCCAAACTGGGGGAAAATCCTTCCCACATTTTTACGGCATTGTGCTTTTTGTCAAATATCACTACGTGCGGGAGACCGCTTACTTCCATACTTTCGGCAATATTCCCGGCATTATAGAGTGCTTTTGTTTTAAAATTATGCTCTTTTACCGCTTTGGCTACGGGTTCGGGGGTATCATCTAAGAAAGCAGCCACAATTTCTACTTGCCCGCCAAAATTTTCATTGGCGGCATCAATAAACGGCATAGCCATTTTGCAATACGGACACCAGGACCCCATAAATACGATTAAGACGGGTTTCCCCTCGTAATCGGTAGAGGTCCACTCGGTTTTTTGCCCGGAAATGGGTAAAGTGAACTCTCCCAGCGTCGGCACCTGCGGCAAGCGCATACAAGCGGTGGACAAAAGGGCTGCTGCCATTACTAAAAATATCTTTTTCATCTTTTTCTCCTTAAAGCATTGAAATCTGCCCGTGCGGGCTCCGTATATGATAGAATACAAAAGATGGGTAAATTAATCAATCATTTGGTGCGTGCGCTGGGGGAACGGGTGGACATTTTGATAATGCCTCGCCTGGGGGCCTCTAAAAAATTTAAAGTGCGCGTGCTTACGCTTGTGTTGGTGTTTGTGCTGTGGCTGGTAATTACGCTGTGCGGTTTTGTTTTTTTTATCCGCACATACGACTATAATATTACCAAGGCCGAAAACAATTTAATGCGTGTAAAAATGAAACTCATTGCCGACGAGTTGGAGCGCGGACGCAAATACTTGGACCTTACCCGCACCACCGATACGCAAATGCGGCAAATGCTGGGTATGCCCGGCGGGAAGTTTATCAATTTACCCAAAGGGTGGGAAGCCGCCAAAGAAAAAGAAAATGCCCGCTTTAAAGAAATGTGGGATAAAGATTTAACCGAGTTAGATGCAGATGAGTTTGGGGAATATATTGATGTGATTGAAGATGCGTCCAAAACGCGTTTGGCTTCGTTCCAAGAGATTGCTTGGTACTTTGCCAACCGCCGCGAGGGGTTGAACTCTACGCCCTCTATCCGGCCGTCTTCTGCCCGTATCAGTTCGGGTTTCGGTTACCGCTTGGACCCGTTCGGACACCGCAGTACCAAACGTCATAACGGCCTTGATTTTGCGGGTAAGCCCGACAGCCCGATTGTGGTTACTGCTGACGGTGTGGTGCGCCACGCGGGGTGGGTCCCCAGTTACGGACAGGCTATTTTGGTGGACCACGGGCTTGGTTATTCCACGCTTTATGCCCACACCACGGGTATCCGCGTAAAGGCGGGTGATGTGGTGAAGCGCGGCGATAAAATCGCCACTATGGGTTCTAGCGGACGTTCCACCGGCACGCATTTGCATTACGAGGTGTGGAAAGACGGACAAGCCGTTAATCCGCGCAACTATTTTAAATAATTCTAGGAGGAGTTTATGGGGTTTTTGAAGAAGGATTCAGATTTTTCGTCCGGTGAACATTTTTCCGTCGTCAGTGCGGAGTGTTATTTTCAAGGTACGTTAAGTGTGCAGGGTTCCCTGCGCGTGGACGGCACCTTGGAAGGCTCTGTGGATAATGCCCGCCACGTTATTGTGGGTACGGACGGCAAAATTGTGGGTGATGTAACGGCGGAAATTATTGTTTGCGGCGGTGTGATTGAAGGTAATGTGTGCGCTGATATGCTGGAAATTTCTTCTGCGGCTTCTATTAAAGGAGATATCCGCGCTAAAAAAATGATTGTGGAAGAAGGCGGGCGCATTGACGGACAATGCACCATTGGCGGAGCAGAGGACGAAGCCGCCGGCAAGGACGAAGAAAACGAGGAAGAATCTAAATAACAACAGGAGTTGAGCATATGATTTCGTTTCTGATTAAGCATAAAAAAATTATTCTCATTGTTACGTTGGCTTTCTTTTTGGGAAGCATTGTGTATTTAGGGGCAGATGCCTACCGCCGCGGTAATTTCAGCAGTACCGCCGCCAAAGTCGGTTCCGAGGATATTACTTACCGCCAACTCTACCGCGTGGCGGAGGATCGCGCCCGTGCCTTGCGTAACCAAGGTATTGATGTGGACGAGGATACAATGAAATATTTGCGCCAGCAGATGTTGGCCGCGCTTATCAGCGAAGAAGTATTGAACCAGGCCGCGCAAAAATCGGGGTTGGCTGTGTCCGATTACGAAGTAGCCTACGATATTAAAAACTCTCCTTTCTTTACGCAGAACGGTTATTTCAGCAAGACTGCATACGAGTATGCGCTCAAACGTACCTTGGGTTTAACCCCGGCCGAGTTTGAGGCGCAGTTGCGCAAAGGTAAAATGGCGGACCGCTTCCGCGGGGTGCTGTATTCCTTTTATAAATTAACGCCCGAAGAAATTAAATATGCTTATAAAACACAGCACGGCTCTATGAAGAATTTTGACAAGAACCGCGCCGATTTTGCCCTGCAATTAATGGAAACCAAAATGGAAACGGCCCAAAAGGCGTTTTTTGACCAGTTCAATAACGAAGTGGAAATTAAAACTTTCTTACAGGATTAACCCGTGAAAAATGATGTATTGGTAGTAGGTTCAGTAGCCTTTGATACGATAGAAAACGCCAACGGAAGCGTACAGCGCGTGTTGGGCGGGGCGGCGAGTTATGCCTCCGTCTGCGCGAGTTATTTTTCCAATCCGTCTGTGGTGGCCGTGGTGGGAACGGATTTTACTTCCACGGACCGCGCCCCTTTTGTTAAACGCGGGGTGGACCTTTCCGGTTTAGAGGTAAAAGAGGGAAAAACGTTCCATTGGGGCGGCAGTTACGATAAAGATTTTAATACGGCTGTAACCAAGTTTACCGATTTAAATGTATTCCAAAACTTTAACCCGGTATTAACCGACGAGCAGAAGAACGCCAAGGCTGTGTTTTTAGCCAATATTGACCCGGAACTCCAACTGTCTGTTTTAAAGCAGGTAAAGCACCCGCGTTTGGTGGCGTGCGATACGATGAACTATTGGATTTCGTCTAAAAAAGCGCAACTGCTGGAAGTAGTAAAAAAGATAGATATCTTCTTTTTAAACGAAACCGAAGCGCGCCAATTAACGGGCGAGTACAACCTGATTAAAGCCGGCAAAATTTTGCTCTCGCAAGGGGTAAAATATGTGGTAATTAAACTGGGTTCCAACGGAGCAATGCTGGTAAGCAAAAAGGGCATTGCGCAGTTGCCGCCGTTTATCTTGGAGCACGTCCATGATACCACCGGGGCGGGCGATACCTTTGGCGGCGGTTTTACGGGGTATTTGGCGAGCCTGAAAAACTGGAATTCCTTGCAGGCCATTAAGCGCGCAATGATGATTGGCAACGTGATGGCCTCGTTTACGATTGAATCTTTCAGCGTGGACCGCCTGGCCAATTTAACCAAGCGCGACATTAACAAACGCTTAAAAGACTACGTAAAAATGTTGCAGTTTTAGTGTTTTAAATTGCGAAACTTGCGAAACGAAATTAACAAAAACATCGGCCCGAGGCTTTCCGCCCCGGGCCGGGGGTTTTTTAAGGGTTATATTAATTCACCCAATTCTTGCATTTTTTGCTGTGCGGCCTGTGTTTGGGCTTGTAATTCTTGTGCTGCCTCTGCTTCTTGTTTTTTTCGTTTGATACCAAGGTCCCGGTATTTTATTGTTAAGGTTTGCCATTCGGCAGCTCCATAACTGCGAATATCGCCAAACCAACCGCCTAAATCCCAATACGTCAATATAATTTCTTTGTCTTTGAAAGACCATTTGTAATATTCTAATGGCTGTTCTACAAACCCCATTACTGACACCATATTGGGGATTTGCTCATAATTGCCGTATTTTAAAGCCAACGCATTAATGGTATTTTGCATATCTCTTGTTGCGGGACCGTGTCCTATGCGTTGTTTCCTTGCATTGGGCTTTACTTCTATTTCATAGAGAGCATTATCAAAAAACCAAAAAGTAATTTCGGCTTTATCTTTTATGTATTCCAGATACTTTTTCCTATTTTCTATTAATCTTCCAGAAAAGAGTTGTTTTACTTGCTCTTTACTCATTCCAAATTTAATATTTTGATAACCAGAAAATAATTGCAAACGTGCCTCCTCTTTTTGTTTTTGGATTTTGTCCTCACACATTTTTAAGTCAATGGTTGCGCGATGGGCGTAAGAACTAAAAGGATATTTTTTAATAATTTCCTTATACCCGTCAATGGCTTTTTCACAGCCTTGACTTTGCATTATTTCAGAAGTTATGGTATATAACTCTTTGCCCTGATTGCAGGCGATTGAGAGAAAACAACATATTATTATAAATAATAATTTTTTCATAGTAATTCCCTATTTGCACCGATGAATTGTTATATTCCCAATTTCGGCATGTTCTTCGTTAAGGCTAAAGTATCTAAACACTTTGTTTGGGTACCAAACATCCAGTTCAACAACGCATTTTTCTTTATCCCTGAGGATTTCAAATAATTGTTTGCAGTTTTCATTTTTTTTATAGCAGTATCCGAACATCCGAACTCGGACATTTGGATCTATCATTTCAAAAGCATACATAGTATTTTTGTCATTAGAAAAGGCCCAATTATAGTATGTACTAGGGGCTACAATCGTAAATACAGAATGTTTGTTTTTATCCATATCCATTTGTAGTTTTTTCAGATTATATCCAGTGGGCGATTCCCCACGTAAAAACTTATCAGCAGGCCCTTGTTCTAAAATGCACGCTCCTAAAATTAAGCAACTAATTAGTAAAAATAATAATTTTTTCATTTGTTTTCTCCTTTGGTGCTGTTATATTTCAGATCAAAGGTTTCTTGGTCCATACAAGCCAAGCGGATAAAATCAACAATAGCCATTATCGCAAGTACAAAAGCAAAAAATGGATAAATACCTATTACCAATGAAATGCTCCCAATAATTAATATAGCAACGCCCGCACCAATTTTTCCTAAATAAAATCTATCTCCGCCCATCCACCACAAGAAAAAGACCAATAGCAAGGCTATTGTTTTGCTTTTACGTTCTGCTTTTGGTTTTAATCCTTGTGCCCGTTCTTGTGCCTTGGTGGGGTTATATCCACAATTTGGGCAAGCATCTGCCATATCGGAAAATTCTTTACCACATTCTTTACATTTAATTAATGCCATATTTAAGTTCTCCTTGATTGTTTGTTTTCATATTCTGGATTTGTACGGAATAATACTTTTTTATTGTTTTTTAACTCCAACAATAAAAAAATCGGCGGAACCCTCTGTCCATATAGGGTTATTACTCATAAGCATTTTTTCAAGTTCATCTTGTTTTAATGGGATAGTTCCATTATTTACTAGTTCTCTTAGTTCTAATTCACTAACATATTTTGGAGCGACTGGTGTATGTCCTTTTACCTGTATATACATAATTCTTTTCATAATATTTTCTCCTTTTACAATAGCCTTTTTTCTCGTAAAATCTCTTTTAAAAGTTTGATGGAGATATTTACCGGCTGATTTGTTTTTTTAATTTTTCCCTGCACAGAATTAATGAGGATTTCTCTGTTTTTTCCAATGCAGGACAAATTATAAATTTCTATTACTTCTTCGGGAGAACAGTACATTTCCCCACAATTGGGGCAATCCCATACTCCGTTTTTTAATATTGTTTTTTCATATAACTTGCCACAAATAGGACACCTTTTACCATAGTCTTTAAGATTTGAACAATACATTTCATTTCTCCTTGTAACAAGGGCATTCCGAAATTTTATTCATCTGAGAGTAAAAAGGACATATTGTTGAAAGGAAACTGCTTTCATATCCTATATCTAATAATCTATTGTATAGATTGGCATCTTTTACTTTGCAATTATAAATAGGCGTGGTAATTTTTTCACCGTCTAAGGTGTATGTTTTTTGAATTTGTAGTTCCATATGAATACATTTTTTTGTCATTTTATTCTCCTGTTTTATTTAAATTTCCCCAATAAAAAAGGCGACTGCTATTTGTGAGAAGCCAATCACACAAATAAACAGCCGCCTACCCTTCCTGATATAAAATCAGAAACAGGATTAGTCGCCGACAAAAACGGGTAATTAGTCCGTTTTCATCGGCGATAGCGACTATTTTTGGTTTGGCTTCTCCTAAGGTTGTCCTTAAGTGATGTCTATATAGACAACCAAAAACAGTATTAATTGTAATCAAGCCACTTTTAAGGCTTGGGAAAATGAATAAACTCCTTTTTTACATTTTATAACTTAACTATATCAAATTTTAGTGCCGGCGGTTATCTTCTATCAAAATTTATTTGCCTGTTTTACCGGATTTTAAAACCAGTTTGCGCGACGGCTTTTTAAATGAGTTTCGGCGAGTGGGCTTCTTTTTAACGGGTAGTTTTACCCCGTAAAAGTTCAAAATTCCCTCGTACAAGGCTTGTACCAAAGGCGCACGCCCGTCGGCGGTTTTAGCCATTTGCTCCTGTTCGGGCAGAATAATGTAGGCACTTTCTACCAAAATGCTCGGCATCTGCGGAATACGCGGAATAAACAAAACGTCGTTGGCAATCATCCCGTTATCCGGCAGCGGCACATTTCGTGTGTAAGAATCATACACGGCCTGGGCCAGTTGAAAACTGTGCGGATAGTTGTAATAAACCGAATAGCCGCGCGCGCGTGAAAGAGGGTTAATGGTTTCCGGCAGGGCGTTATAGTGCAGGCTGACAAAGATATGCGCCTGCTGGGCAAGGGCCAGTTCGTAACGCGCCTGTAAACCCATACGGTTGTTTCCGTGGCGGGTCATAATTACGGTGGCGCCTGCTTTTTCTAAAAGCGGTTTCAATTCGTTAGCCAGGGCCAAATTAGCCTCATATTCCAAATAGCCTGTCGGACCGACGGCGCCGTCGTAAGGTACGGCGCGGCGCGGGCTGTGCCCGGCATCCAGCAAAATGCGCGCCCCCTTTAACGGCAGTTCCTTAGTGGGGGTTAAGGCGGGTTTGTGGATTAAGTCCAACAGCAGGTTGCTGTCCTCAAAATTATACGAGTGTCCCCATAGGGGCGTGCCTTTTTTGAAGTAAATTTTAAAAAGCAGTGTGTCTGGTGCGGGCTGGGACCAGGTGATGCTGTCCACAATGGGGCTTAATGTATCAAAACTGAAATTTTCGTCAAACCCGTTTACATAGTAAAAGGTCAGTTCCAAGCGGTCATTAAACTCGTGTACGCTTATAGGCCCTTGGCGGGAACCCACAAAAACCAGGCGCGTTTTTTCGTCCGTGGATATCGTGCGCAACGAAGTAACTCTCCCGGGTTTGTAGTCGGCGGACGAGAGCGGTTTTAGTTTCTCTTCTTCCAGCCACGCGGATTCGCTTTCGTTTAAGGCTATGCGGTATTGCTTGTTTAACCGCCCGTTTATAAGCACTTCGCCATATGCGCGGTAAAAGGGATATAAGTTTTCCCTTGGGGTGGGAATTTTGCGCAGTTTTACCCCGGGAGATAAAATTTTGGCACGGGTAAACGGAGCCTTTTTGTTTAACACTTTAATTTTGGCGGGGGCCGTAATTTTGGCCTCGGTTTCGCCCGGACCGTTTTGCATTTTATAAATTACCTTGGCGGTTTTGGCCTTTTGTGTGTCATCAATTAAATATTTAGCACGGTACATACCGGGGGACGAAACGTCCTCTTTCATAGGCATATTTTTGGCATCATTTAATCCGGTTAACGTATAAGTTACCTCCGCACCCGGTGTTCCGCGTACGGACAAGCCAATCACATCTCCCGGCAGTAATTCCACAGGTGTTTGCGGGAATACTTCTTCGGGGTCAAACTCGGCCTTGGCGGAGAAGTCTTTGATATCCGCCCCGGGTACGGTAATACGGCGTACGGCCTGGACGGTTTCTTTGCCGTTCCCGGCGGTCAGTACAAAGGTAAATTCTCCGTTTTGCACAGGCAAATAGGCCAAAAATGCGCCGTTGTCGTGCAAGGGGACAGTCTCACCGTTAATATCAAGCGTTAAGGCTCCGGGTAAATTGACTTGCCCGAAGATAAAAATTTTTTTGGCTCCCCGTGCTACCGTCATTTTCTCGTGCGGATATTGCACCGTTATCGGGGCATTTTGCGTCTGCGGCCCGGCCTGTGCGGGCAGGTAGGGGGCGGTGGCAATAGTGCTGCCATAGATAAAGGAGGAAAAAAAGATTAGAAAAAAAGTAAAAAAAACTATTTTTTTCATCTTATAAAATGATAACATAATTCTATGGTGAATTGCGAAGACGTTTTACATTTCTTAGATACATATTTGAACAGTGCCCAAATCCCGGATATGAGCCATAACGGTTTGCAAGTGGAAGGGACTCCGCGCGTGGGAAAAATTGTATTTGGAGTGTCTGCTTCACTTGCGTTATTCCGCCAAGCCAAAGAGGCCGGGGCAGATATGGTTCTTGTCCACCATGGGCTTTTGTGGGGGCAGGAGCAGGCCGTAACGGGACTTTTTAAAGAACGCGTTGCTTTTTTGCTCAAAAACGATATCAATTTGGCGGCGTACCACTTGCCGCTTGATAAACACCCCGTAGTGGGGCACAACGCTTGCTTAATCCGCGCGTTGGGTGCCCAGCGGGAACAGCCTTTTGGTGTATATCACGGGCAAACGATTGGCTTTTGCGGTGTGTTGCCCGAGCCGCAAACTTTGGACCAAGTAGCCCAAACCTTGGAAGCATATTGCCAAACCAAGGCGGTGCACCTGCCGTTTGGCACAAACCGTATTGAATCGGTTGGTATTGTTAGCGGCGGAGCGTATAGTATGCTTCCGCAGGCGATTGAAAAGCATTTAGATTTGTATATTACAGGCGCCTTGGACGAGCCCGCCCAAGAGTGGTGCCGTGAGGGGCATATTAATTGCTTGGCCTTGGGCCATTACAATTCCGAAAAGCCTGGCGTTTTGGCTTTAATGGAGTTAATTGCCAAACGCTTTGACGTGCAAACAGAATTTATTGATGTACCTAATCCACTATAAGAACGGACCGGAGGAAAAAATGGAAAAAGAATTATTCAAAAAAATTGATTCCTATAAACAGACTGTCATTGATTTGCAAACCCACATGATTGCCTGCCCGGCGGTATCGCCGCACGCGGGCGGCCCCGGCGAAAATGCCAAAGCAGAGTATCTGTTTTCCGTTTTGAAGGAAATGAATTTTGACGAACTTTACTATATTAATGTAAAAGACCCCAAAGCCAAAGACGGCGTGCGCCCCAACATTGTTGCCAAATATTACGGCGAAAATAAAAAGAAAACCTTGTGGGTAATGGCGCATATGGACATTGTACCTCCCGGCGATTTAAATTTGTGGAAGACCGACCCTTATAAAGCCGTGGTAAAGGGCGATAAAATTTACGGGCGCGGTTCCGAAGATAACCAACAGGGTTTGGTGTCCGCGTTGCTGACGGTAAAAGCGATGATGGAAAGCAATGTTCGCCCGCCGTGCACTTATGCCCTTTTGTTAAATGCTGATGAAGAAATCGGCAGCGAATTTGGCCTTTGCGCCATTTTAAAGAAACACCGCAAAACTTTCGGTAAAGATGATGCTTTCTTGGTGCCTGACGGTGGTAACCCGGAGGGTACGATGGTGGAAATTGCCGAAAAGAATATGCTTTGGGTAAAATTTACCGTACAGGGCAAACAGACCCACGCTTCTACGCCGCACTTTGGTAACAACGCGGCGCGGGCTTCGGCCCACTTGGTGGTAAAACTGGGCGATTTGTATAAGATTTTCAACAAAAAAGATAAGGTTTTTGCTCCTGAAAGCACTTGTACCTTTGAACCGACGAAACACTTGGCAAACGTGCCTAACGTAAATACGATTCCGGGTACGGATGTGTTTTATTTGGATTGCCGCGTACTTCCTTGCTATAAAAATGCCGATGTTTTGGCTGAAATTGCCAAAATGGTAAAAGCCATTGAAAAGCAATTTAAAGTAACGGTAAAGGTGGAGACAGAAATCAACGAATCCTCGTTGCCGACAGATAAAAACGCTTCTATCGTCAAATTGACCCAGGCTGCGGTTAAGGCTGTATATAAAAATTCGCCGCGGCCCGTGGGCGTGGGCGGAGGTACCGTCGGCTCGTATTTGCGCAACGCGGGGTACCCGGTGGTAGTGTTCTCTAAACTGGATGATATGGCCCACCAGCCCAATGAATATTCCAGCATTAAAAATACGCTGGGCGATGCCAAAGTGTTTACCTTGGTGGCGTTAAATTTTAAATAGGGGCGCGTATGAAGAAAGGTTTTACGGTCGTGGAAATCTTGATTACGGTGGTGGTGTTTGCCCTGCTACTAGGCTTTACGGTGCCGAAATTCTTAACGCTCGTGCACAAAGCCCAAGAGGGCAGCACCAAGCACAAATTGGTTAAGGTCCGCAGTGCCATTGCCGCCTATTACGGCGAACACCAAGGAACGTATCCTACGGATAATTTGGCCAGTTTAGTGCCGGCGTATATTGAGCGTATTCCGCAGGCCACCGTGCCGGGTTATCCGCCGTCTTCACACGTTTCTACCGGAAACTTTGAAGAGTGTTTTACCAAAACAGGCGGTTGGGCCTATGTAAGCGACCCGGCCGACCCGCGCTACGGCGATTTCTTCGTAAATACCGATAAAGAAGACAGTTACGGTAAACCTTGGAATATGCATTAAGTTTTGTCCTCCGCCTGTTAAAACGGGCGGGGGATTTTTTTGTATAAGGAGTGTTATGGAAACCTTGATTTTAGTTTTTTCCGCTATCTTCGGTTTAATTTTTGGCAGTTTTTTAAATGTGTGCATTTACCGCATTCCGCGTGAGAAATCCATTGCGTGGCCGCCTTCGGCTTGTCCTAAGTGCAACGCACATATTAAATGGTATGATAATATCCCCGTGTTTAGTTTTTTGTGGTTGCGCGGCAAATGCCGGAACTGCAAACAATCTATTTCGGTGCAATATCCGCTAGTGGAACTTTTAACGGGAGTGCTGACTTTTTTGTTTGTTTGGCGGTATGGCCTGACCCCGTGGACGTTTGTGGTTTTGGCGGCGGTATATGCGCTGGTTATTTTGTCCGTCATTGATTTGGAACTGATGATTATCCCGGACCGTTTTTCCCTGGGGCTTATCGGCCTTGGCTTGGCGTTTGCGTGGCTGAATCCCAATTTTGAGGGTATCTGGTGGCAGAAGGAACTTTTGTCGCTTTTAGGGGCCGGAGTGGGGCTTTTTGGCGTGCTGGCGATTGCGCTTATCGGTACTTGGTGGTTTAAAAAAGAAGCAATGGGCGGCGGCGACGTTAAATTAATGGGCGGCATTGGCGCGCTTATCGGTTGGGAAGGTGTAATTACTACGCTGATTTTTGCTTCTTTCTTGGGGCTGATTTACGCTATTTTCCTAATGATTTTTAAGGGCAAAAAAGGCGCGGATGCTATTCCGTTTGGGCCATTTTTAAGTATGGGGGCGCTTATTAATTTATTCTATTTGGTATTGCCCTCTATGTTGGTAATAGAGTTCTAATTTTTAGAAATTGCCATAAAGGGAAGCCGGAGCGTGTTGTTTGCGTTCCGGCTTTTTTGTGGAGTGGTTAGCAACCCGCAAGGTGCGGGGGAATTAAAAAAAGCGGTCATCCTGAATAGGCGGCCCGCAGGGTTTTCAGGATCTACATCTTGGGTCGTTAGTCGTTGTCGTCATCCTGGAAAGTCGTAGTCCAGGATCTGTTGTTATAAAAACAAGGAACAGATACTGGACAAAAACCTTCCCGTATGACCTTTATTTCTATAAACATCCAACAGCACAATCGGTAGATCCTGAAATAAATTCAGGATGACTTTTATTTTATAACGGCCTTTGTTTTATTTATTGTTGCCGTTTTGTTGGTTTGCGACATTGCCAAAACAGTGTGGCTCCATTAGTCAAAAGAGGGAAAAAAGATAAGCCGTCCGCAGGACTTATTGTAAAGGGGTTGTTTCGTTTTTTTTTTTTGTTAAAATTTTGATAAATCGCGGTTGGTGTACCCGGATGTATCTGTTGTATAAAAATGTGTATAAAAGGCCGTTTTGCTCAAATATAAAGGCCTAAAAAGGAGAAAAAATGAAAGGTTTTACTTTAATTGAACTTTTAGTTGTCGTGCTTATCATTGGCATTTTGGCGTCGGTGGCGGTGCCGCAGTACGAAAAAGCCGTCAAAAAGGCGCGCCTGACCAAAGTAATCCCACTTGTGAAAACGCTGGCTACTGCGGAAGAGGTGTTTTATATGTCTAATGGGTATTACACCGGTAACGTGAGCGAACTGGATGTGGATATGCCCGCAGGCGGCACCTATGCCGGGGGAAGCACGGACGACGGCTATTTGCGCTATCCCGATGGAACAGTGATAGATTTATTAGCGGGTATAGGGCATCAATCCGGCGGTGGCAGTTCATTGTATGTAGTAGCGCGTTTACAAGTCGGGCTTTGGTATTTTCAATTTTTAGAAAATTCAGCCTATCCTAATGTCCGTTTGTGTGGTGGAGATGATACGGTGTGCAAAAGTATGGGTGGAACGGAAACCGCCCATAAATTTACATTTAGTGGCGAAAAGACCAACTTTCAACTCCCTTAATATGAAAAACCCCCGCGTTTAATGCGCGGGGGCCTTATAAAATCCAACTTATTTTTGCGGTTTTAACAGCACCAGCCGTTCGGCTAGTTTTTCAAAAGCGCGGGCGCGGTGGCTGATTTTATTTTTTTCTGTTTCCGTCAGTTCCGCGAGGGTTTTTTTGCTATCGCCCACTAAAAACAACGGGTCATAGCCAAAGCCGTTTTCGCCGCGATAGCCAAAACCAATGTAGCCGTCTAACGAGCCTTCAAAGGTTTGCACGCACCCTTGCGGGGTGGCCAAACAGGCCACGGTGCGGAAACTGGCTCCGCGCTGCGGAAGCAACTGTCCTTCCAAGGCGGATAACAATTTGCGATTGTTATCGTCTGTGTCGGCGTGCTCCCCCGCGTATCGGGCCGTATGTACGCCGGGTGCGCCGTTTAAAAATTTAACTTCCAATCCCGTATCGTCCGAAATAGCCGGAAGTCCTGTTTGGCGGGAAGCATAAACGGCTTTTATTTCCGCATTGTCTTCTAGCGTTAGGCCCGTTTCGGGCGGGAGTGTCAGCCCCTTAAAATCCGCCAAACTGACGTATTCTATCGGGGTCCCGTTTTTAGTTTTTACGGGTAAAATAGCCATTAGTTCTTTAAACTTATTTGAATTACCCGTAGCAATTAAAATTTTCATCAAACTTCTGCGCCTTATTTCATCATTACGACTTCATCGGTCATATTCAGCGCCACTAAGTAGGCTTTATACATATCTTCTTCGCTGAGCCACTCGGTAAAAGCGTGGGGGTTATTCTGCCCCGTAAAGACGGTGTAAGCCCCTTTGCCCAGTTTAAGCATTAACATAGAGGCCGTTGTTCCGGCGCGTTCTTCTTTAAAGTTCGGTGTTACGCCCGCATTTTTAAGCGCGTTGGCAACCACTTGGTGCGCTTGCGGGTGGATGTTTTCGGCTACGTTGCCGTATTGTTTGGCAATAGCGCGTTCAATTTTCACACCGTATTTGGCACTGATATCTTTGGCTACGCTGTCGGCATAGTTCTTCCAGTTCTCAATGTTTTGTTGGTGAAAATCGCGCAGGCGGAAATCCAATTCGGCTACATTTACTTTGCCGTCGCTCATATCCATATGGTGCAATTCCACATAGCCCTGTTGCCCGCGGCTGTTGTTGGGCAACCATTCGTCTTTGGAGCAGGCAGCACCCAATTCGCAGGCGGGTTTCCAAGCATTTCTGTATCCGTTTTCGGCAGCCATAGACTGGTGTCCGTTTATCCCGTGCACGCGGTAAATTACTTTTTCGGCATTGAAGTTGCTCACCACCACTTCGCCATTTACGCCGCCATCAAAGTCAAAGGCGATATCCGGGTTGTAGGGGGTTTCTTCAATATAATCAGCCGAGCGGCCTACGTCCTCGTTCGGTGTAATGACGATTTGGATGTTTCCGTGTTTTTTAGACGGGTTTTCCGCCAAAGTCTGAATCAATGTTACAATAACGGAAACACCGGCTTTATCGTCGGCGGATAACATAGTTGTTCCGTCGGAGGTAACAATGGTTTTACCAATCATTTTTTTCAAATACGGGTCGGTTTCCACGCTCAGCGTGTGCCCCTCTTTCAGTTGAATAGGTTTCCCGTCGTATTTGGATATTTTTTGCGCCTTGATGTTTTTGCCGATGATATCGGGGGTGGTATCGTAGTGGCAACTAAAACCCAAAGTCGGGGTTTTCCAATTTACATTGGAAGGAATTTCCACATAAATATAGTAATGTTCGGATAAGGTAGTTTTAAAACCGAATTTTTGGATTTCGGCATAGAGTTTTTTGGCAGTTTCAATTTGTTCCGGTGTAATGTCTGCGGCATCGCTGCTTTGGCTGTCATAAGTGGTGTACTTCATAAAACGGTCTAGCATCGTGGTGCGATATTTAGCGGCCAAAGAGGCATTTTTTTGCCCCAGGTTTTTGCGTACGGAATCTTTTACATAGGTGCGTTCCCGCGGAGCATTGTTGGTAGGCCAGGCCCCAGCGGCATAGGCTTGGCTGGCAAAAGAAATGCCGAAAACAAATACGGACAAAACGGCGAACAACTGTTTGATTGGCATAAAATCTCCTTTAAGTGATATTACTATTATTTTATGAATCTGCCTCTTTTCCTGCAAGGGCCAAAAGACCTAAATAAAATTTGGGTCCTTAATTAGATTCAAAGAGAGCAAATAAAAACCCCGCCAGGAGCGGGGGTTAAAAGTTTTATTTTTCTGCTTGCGGTACAGGTTGCATATCCCACAAGGTTATAAGCCGCAGCACCGTGCGCAGGGAGGCTTCCATTACGTCCACATCGGCATATTCCCGTTCGCTGTGCAGGTTATACTGGCCGGAGAAAATATCCGGTGTGGGTAACCCCATAAACGAGAGGGTGGAGCCGTCCGTTCCGCCGCGTGCCGCCATACGGCGAGGTGTAATATCCTCTTGGCGCATAGCCGTTTCGGCCAAATTTATTACTTGTGCGGGCAGAACTGTTTTCATATTTTTATACTGGTCTTCAAACGTAAGTTCAAAGCCGGTGCCTTTGTAGTTCATCGCTTTAACGGTATTAAAAGCGCGGGTAACTTCGCTTACAAAGCCTTGCATCTCCTCGTCGGTAAAGGCGCGGATAATTCCTTTTACCGTGCTTTCGTCTCCGTTTGTAACAATGGAGTCCACCAGGATAAAACCGCGGCGTCCTGCTGTGTTTTCCGGGCGGCTTTGGCGCGGCAAGAGTGTGTGAAAATCCGAAGCCATTAACAGGTTATCCGCAAAGGCGGAGTTCATTGCTTCGCCGGGGTGTACGGCGCGCAATCCTTTAAATACGGCGGTAAAGGACTTGGCGTTAAAGGTTTCGTCCGTCAGTTGGCCTAGGTCGCTTCCGTCTAGCGTATAGGCATAATCAGCCCCAAATGCGGCTACGTCCATTTTTTCGGCTCCTGTGCCCACTTCTTCATCCGGCGTAAAGGCTACTTTAATGAGGCCGTGTTCCAGTTCCGGGTGGTCGTAGAGGTATTGCACCATTGTCATAATCACGGCTATACCCGTTTTGTCGTCCGCACCCAACAAGGTGCCGCCGGAAGCGGTAATAATATCGTGCCCGCGTGCGCGGGAAAGTTGGGGGGAATTGGCTGGATTAATAACTAATTTTTTTTCGGCATTAATAACGATATCGCCCCCTTGGTAGTTTTTATGTACCTGGGGTTGGACGTCCTTGCCGGAAACTTCCAACGCCGTATCCATATGCGCTAGGAACGCCACTACGGCAGAGGAGTTTGCTGAGGTGGCGGGGATTTCTCCGGTAACAATGGCGTGGGCATCTACCCTTACGTTTTTTGCGCCGTATTTTTTGAGTTCCTTGGCAAGAGCCTTAGCCAATTTTACCTGGCCGGGCGTGCTGGGCACTTTATCCGTTTGGTCGTTAGATTGCGTGTTAAACGTAACATACTTGGTAAAGCGGTCGGTCAGTTGTTTTTTGGCCTCGGCTTTATTGTATTTAGTTACGGTTTTCCACTCCAAATCCTGTGCCTGCACAAAAATCGGCAAGCACAGGGCAGCCACACACGCGGCTGCACCATAAAGTTTGTTCATTAGGCCAAATCCTCCAACGATGCTGTAACCTGTGCCAAGGTAAGACGGGCGGCGGCCAGTTCGTTTTTGGTTTTTTCCACCTGTTCTTTGGGTGCGTTTTTAATGAAACTTTCTTGGGAGAGGCGCGCTTCGCGTGAGGCGATGTTTGCCTTGGCAATAGAGAGGTCCTTTTCCAAGCGTTTCTTTTCCTTTTCAAAGTCAATTAACCCGGTAAGCGGTACATAAATGGCAATATTGTCCGCCACCGCAGTAGCCGTTTGTTTGGGTTTTGCTAAATTAATGCCTATATCCAAATTTTCAATTTTGGCCATTAATTTAATGTAGCCCTCATAGGCCTTTACAACAGCCAAATCAGCCTCGTTCTTGGCAGATAACACGGCTGCAATTTTGAGGCCGGGCGGCACATTGAACTGGGCGCGGATAGTGCGGATTTCGCGCGTAACATTTTGCAGGGCCTGCATTTTGGCTACGGCTTCGGCGTTTACCAGTACCGGGTTAAATTCCGGATAAGACTGGTTTAGCAAAAATTCTTCCGTTTCGCCGACATAAGGGCGCAAGGAGGCGGCAATTTCTTCCGTGATGTAGGGAATTAACGGGTGTAAGGCCTTTAACGTGCCGTACAAAATATGTACGCAAAGCGCCATAACCTGTTCTTTTTCCGCCGTTTGGAAGCGTTGCTTGGCCAGTTCCACATACCAATCGCAGAAATCGCCCCACAAAAAGTGGTAAAGGGTATTTGCGGTCAACGCGAGGTTGTATTTTTCAATGCCTTCGCGGGCGGTTTTGATAGCATTGGTATAGCGGTCCAAAATCCATTGGTCGGCCAATTCCGTAACGTGCGCCGGCATTTTGAGCGGGCCTGTTAAGCCTTCCATATTCATTAAGATAAAGCGGGAGGCGTTGTAAATCTTGTTGCAAAAGTTGCGTGCGCCTGTAATGCTTTCTTCGGAATACGGAATATCTTTGCTGGGAACGGCCTGCATTAAGAGCGAGAAGCGCACCGCGTCCGTGCCGTATTTGGCGGTCATATCCAAGGGGTCAATTACATTGCCCAGGGATTTGGACATCTTTTTACCGCGCTTATCGCGGATAATCCCGTTCAAATACACGTCTTTAAAGGGCAATTTGCCCGTAAAATCAAGCCCGGTCATTACCATACGGGCCACCCACAGATACAAAATTTCGTATCCGGTTACCATTACGCTGGTGGGATAAAAGTGCTCCATTTCGGGCGTTTTTTCCGGCCAGCCGAATACCGACATCGGCCACAAGGCAGAGGAGAACCAAGTGTCTAGCACGTCGGGGTCCTGCACCAAATCGTGTCCGCCGCAAATGGGGCATTTTTCGGGTTTTTTAAAGGAAACAATCGGTTTTGCACCGTCTTCAAACGATACCTTGGTTAATTGTTCGTGCCCTTGTTGGTCGGTGGCAAAAGTAAGGCCTTTTTCACTACAATGGCGGCAATACCACACCGGAATACGGTGGCCCCACCAGATTTGACGGGAAATGCACCAATCCTGTATGTTTTTAAGCCAGCCCAAAAACGGGTTTTTCCAACTGGCCGGGTGAAATTGCAATTCGCCCGATTCCGCGGCTTTAATAGCCGGGGCAGCCAATTTATCCATTTTTACAAACCATTGTTCGCTCATAAAAGGCTCAATAGGGCTATGGCAACGGTAGCAAGTGGAAACGGCATTATTATATTTTTCTTCTTTTACGAGAAGCCCCGCTTCTTCCAAATCTTTTACCGTTTCTTTTCGGCAGAGTTCGCGGTCCATACCCAAATATTTTTCGGGGCAGTTAATCATTTTGCCTTTATCGTTGATAACGGTCATAATGGGCAGATTGTGGCGCTGGCCGACTTCGTAGTCGGTGGCATCGTGCGCCGGGGTAATTTTTAAAGCACCGGTACCGAAGCCGAGTTCTACGGCTTCATCAGCAATAATCGGAATAGCACGGTTGGCAAGCGGGATAATTACTTTTTTGCCCACCATATCTTTATAGCGTTCGTCTTTGGGGTTGACGGCAATGGCAGCATCAGCATAAATGGTTTCCGGGCGCGTGGTAGCAATAATAATACCGTCGGAACCGTCTTCGCCTTTATAGCGCAAGTACCACAATTTTCCCGCGTGCTGTTCGTGTTCCACTTCAATATCGGAAAGCGCCGTAGAACAGCGCACGCACCAGTTGATTAAGCGTTTACCCCGGTAAATATATTTCTTTTCCCACCATTGGCGGAAACACTCGTAAACGGCTTGCGCGCGTTTTTCGTCCATAGTAAAGCGGATATCGGACAAATCCAACGCCCAACCCATTTTGCGGAACTGGTTGAAAATAGCGTTGCCGCATTCCTTATACCAATCCCAAACGGTTTGCACAAAGGCTTCACGGCCCAGGTCGTGGCGGGATTTGTGTTGTTCTTTGGCTAGTTTCTTTTCAATGACGTTTTGCGTGGCAATGCCGCCGTGGTCCGTACCCGGTACCCAATAGGCGTCCTCGCCAAACATACGGTGGGCGCGGATTAAAACATCTTGTAAAGTATTGGTTGAGGCGTGCCCCATATGGAGAGCCCCCGTAATGTTAGGCGGCGGGATAACAATAACAAAAGGTTTTTTAGTTTTATCATTTTTAGCGGCAAATAATTTGGCATTTTGCCATTTGTCGGCCAGTTTTTGTTCTACTTCTTGCGGTTCATACGCTTTGGGTAACATAAATTCTTCCTCGGTTTTTTGAATTTGCGTGATGTGACTTCACGCGTAACCTATATATATTTTACCAATTATGCCGCCTCACGGCACGGCATAAAAAACCCCGGGGCCTGTCCCGGGGAAAAATTATTTTTGTTCTTGCGGAAGCGGTAAGGTGCGGCACGAATCAAAGATGTCTAATTTAGGGTCGTACACTTTGCTTTGCGATTCCATTAATGTTAAAAGCGAGTGGGATATATTATCGTGCGAGAATTTCCCTTCTGCGGCTTTCTTTTTCAGGCACGCGTAATCAATATGGTCGGCTTTCTTCATTGTATTGCTCATCCAGATTGCCATTGGCACGGAAATAGCCGTACCCGTGCCTGCGGGTGTAACTAAAATTTGGTTGGCGGGCTGTGCAAATGGCCCCGATTATGCCATAATATAAGTATGGAAAATAAAGACCTGGTCCGCACGGAAGAAATTATAGAGCCGGAAGTTTTGGACGAAAACGGCAACCCCATTGGGGGAGAACATACCCCCAAGGACTCCGCACGCCGAAAAGGCGATAACGGAGGAATTTTCGGCGGTGTTTTAGTATTGGCATTCGGATTTATAATGACGCTTCTCGTGGCGGCATTTAGCCTGTTAGTGGTGGTGCCGCTAATGCTTATCGGGCGGGTGTTGGGCTTCCAAGTGCGTACATTTAAACGCTAATTTCAACGAAATCTTTTCCTTCTGCTTCTTTTTTTGCTATAATAAACAGGTAGTCATCAGACCGCACACCGATTTTGGAGAGGTGGCCGAGCGGTTTAAGGCACAGTCCTGGAAAGACTGCATACGGGAAACCGTATCGAGAGTTCGAATCTCTCCCTCTCCGCCAGTTTTCTTACTAAAAAGCCCTGCTTCTTTGTTGTTTGCTCGGTCGGATACCTCCGCGCTAACACCTAGAATTAGGGCTTTTTATTTTGAAAACTCCCAATCTTTTATTAGGAATAAAACCGAGGGCAGTTAGACGTAAAATGAAATTTCTCTTGTAGTATGAATTTAAAAAGCACCCGAAAGGGTGTTTTTTAATGGCTAAAAGTGAAATCCGGTACGGAGTGTAAAAGAGGCTTCCCACGGGGAGTTTAACTGAAAGAAAGGCCCTAGTTTGTCTTTAAAAAAATAAGATACTTGTCCTTCTAATCCCAAGAAAAAACCGCTGTAAATATCAACCTCTGTTCCCAGCCCGAACATTAAGTAAGGGCTTGTGGAAGAATCTTCCAACGACCGCAAATAAGAAAGAGACCTTTTCATTGCGCCGGCTTCTGCTACCGCATACGAGCGCGGAGTAGTATTAGGCGATAAATTGAATTTGCCCAGTAGGCCCAAGCGGCGGGTTTTGTACGAGGAAATAAGCGGCCGGTTGGCCTGCTTCTTGCTAAAATAAATCGCCGGGCCTATGGCAAAGCGAGAAGAAAGAGCGTATAATAGGCGGAAATCTGTAAAGTTTTTATCGTGGATGATGGTGTCGCCGGACGGGTCTTGCAAAGAAGAGGAGGGCAATCCCATACCGACGGAAACTTCTAAACGGGAAAAATTAACAGGTGTACCCTGCCCGGCGCGGTAAATTTGAGCATATGATGAAACAGAAAATAAGAGCAAAGCGAGAAGCAAAAAATGTTTCATAAATATATTTTAACAACTCATAATCACTTATTAAATACCCCAATCTGATTAACTTAGAATAACGCTTTTTATATGAGCGTGCCAAAACAAGAAAAGCACGAAAGGTAATTTCCCGGCTATTTTAAGGCAAAAGGAGAAAACTAAAAAGAAATATTTTCTTTTTTAAATAAATTTGCTAAAATAAATATGTAAGATTTATGCCGGGGTGCTGGAATTGGTATACAGGATAGTCTCAAAAACTATTGCCCGCACGGGCTTAAGGGTTCAAGTCCCTTCCCCGGTAAAAGATTTAGAAGCCACCGTTTAGGTGGCATTTTCATTTTATACGGGGAAGCGCACCAACTGCTTTCTTTTATTTGTCCGTAAAAAACCCCGCACCGGGCGGGGTTAATTTTTAAAAGAGTAATGGTGCTATCACAAAGGATATCATCAGCCCCAGCGAATAACTGGTTACATTGGTGGTTAAACTTAACATAAACGCATCGTGAAGGGATATTTTTTTGCGGTTCATTAGGCGGATGATGAGTGTTTCGGCCAACAGGCAGAAAATCCACAAAAGCGCCGTTTCCTTTACATACCGCACTAGCAAAATCCACGAGGCTGCCGTTGTAAGCAAATTTGCTAACCCCACGCTGTACAAAATAGTGAAACTCTTTTGCGTATAGTTTAAAAAAGCCGCCGCAGCCAAGAGTTCCAAAATTAAAATAACGGCGAGTGAGGTCCACGCATCCCGGCGCGCCCAAGGGCCGACATTTTCCGCCAAACCCGCAGGGGTAACGTCTAGCGTATCCGCGCCAACTTTTACGTTAAAATGTGCCCGCAAGGTGTCCGGCGCGGCAAAAACCTGGCTTTCGCGTTTGGAGCCGTCTGCAAATGCAATAACCAACTTTTGGAAAGGCTCGTAATCGTACGCAATAGAAAAACAAGTGTTTTCCGTACAGCGTAATTTTTGCAAGCCGTAGGAGCCCAGCGGTTTGGCAGAAAGACATTGGTTATCCTCGCATTGAATTTGCTCGCTGTGCAAGGGGTCAATGGCCGGTTTGGTGGCGGTTTCGTAGATGAACGAAAATTCCATTTCCGGCTTGGGCGATACGTCCGCCCACGCGGGGCAGAAGCAGAAAAACGTAAAGATAAAAAATAATAATTTTTTCATTTTTTTACTCGCGGGATATTATATTTTGTATTATAACATTAATATAAGATAGGGGGAAACATAAAATGTTTTTTACCAAGAAGCAAAACGAAAAATATGCCGATGTAATGATATGGGCGATGGAATCGGCCCGCAAAAACGGAAAATTTAAACCGTATGATACGGTGCTTTTGCGTAGTGATTTTTCCGCTCGGCCCCTGGCAGAGCAAATTTATACCAAATTATTGGAAAAACGCTACCACGTTGTGTTGCGTTGGAACGCGCCGGAAAATTTTTCTAAAACTTTCTACTCTTTGGCCGATGACAAACAACTGGCCTTTTTGGCCCCGGGCGAAAAAGAATTTCAAGGTGGCATTAATGGCTTGATTTCTTTGCGCGCGCCGGAAGATTTAACGCATTTAAAAAAAGTGGACCCTTCGCGCATTGCCAAAAGTGCGGTGGCGCATAAACCCCTGCGCGAAATTTTAGATGTGCGGGAGCAAAAGGGTTTCTTCGCGTGGACGTTATGCAATTACCCGACGGCTGAACTTGCCAAGCGCGCGGGACTTTCCGGCAAGGAATATTCCGCGCAAATTGCCCGTGCCTGTTTTTTGAACGAAAAGGACCCTGTTACAAAATGGCAAGAGGTAACCCAAGCCGTTACCGAAATCGGCGATTGGCTTTCCAACTTGCCGATTCGTACCTTGCATATTGAGTCTAAATCAATGGATTTTGAAGTGCTTTTGGGCGAAAAACGCCGCTTTGTAGCAGGCGGAGGGTGCAATATCCCGTCTTTTGAAATTTTTACATCACCCGATTGGCGCGGTACGCGCGGAGTGTATTTTGCCGATTTGTCCTCTTACCGGAGTGGTAATTATGTAAAAGGTGTGCGCTTGGAATTTAAAGACGGGCGCGCCGTCAAGGCAGATGCGGAGCAAGGCGCGGCTTTTGTGCGTAAAATGCTGGCTATGGATAAAGGCGCGGCGCAAATCGGCGAGTTTTCGTTGACAGACAGACGCTTTTCCAAAATTACCAAGTTTATGGCAGATATCTTGTATGATGAAAACTTTGGCGGCAAATACGGTAATTGCCACGTTGCAGTCGGAGCCAGTTATGCAGATACCTACACCGGTGCCCAAGATAAACTGACTAAGGCCGTAAAAGAAAAACTGGGCTTTAACGATTCTTCCCTGCATTGGGATTTAATCAACACCGAGGACAAAAAGGTTACCGCCCGCTTAAAGGACGGCTCTTTGGTTACGGTATATGAAAAGGGCCAATTTAAATACTAGGACCTTTTGCCCCTTGGGCCTAGGTCCAAAGACCCTGGTAAAAAAGGTTGTATTATTTTAAACTAATAATAAGAAGGTTACTTAAAAAAAGGAGAGAAAACTATGAAAAGATTTTTTGCTGTGGCGCTTGCCCTGTTGTTGACGACGGGTGCTTTTGCTCAAAAGAGAATTGAGAAAAACGGTGCGCTGGATTCGCAACTAAGCAAGGCGATTGCCGCAACTATTGCGACCCAGGCCCCTGCCTCTATTGGCGAAGCGACCCGCGTGCTGGAAGCCTATGACACTTTTGCCCAGGCGGTTAAAGGCAGACAATACCACGATTTTAACTACATCTTTCAGGTAATGGATGAAGTTCGTGTAACCTTTATGAAACTGCAAACCAAATCGCCGGAAGCCGCGGCGCAGGTTGCCAAATTCATTAACCGCCCGGTGGCGATTGCCAACGGTTCTTATTTCTTAACGCTTGAAAGTTACTTGCGTATGGAAACCGTGAATTTGCCCCAAAGCGAACAAGTGAAATTTGATGCGTTCTATACCGCTTTGGTAAACGCTTTAAATACATATGATGTGGTGACGGTAAATAACAAATTGCCGAAAGCGTATGCCGAATCGGTGGTGGCGTTTCGTAAGTTTGTAAGCAGCACCAAGAAACTTAACGCAAACTGGATTTTGCAGAGTATGATGAACCCAATGGACGAATTTAATGCCCAGTTGCAAAAGAACCCGCAGTTAGGGCCGGCAATGGCGAAGGAGTTTGTAAAGCCCATTAAAACGTCTTGGGGTACGGTAAAACCGTTGGATATCATCAACGAGTATGCCATTACCTTACAAGGCCCGGTACAGGACGATTTGTTTGATTTCCGCGACAATTTGGTCCGCTTGGCCCGCTAAAAAATAGACTTTTCATAGAAACCGCTTGGAACAATAACTGTTCCAGGCGGTTTTTTTGTAGTCAGACAGATTAAAAAATGGGGAAATTATTGCGGATAAAACCCCTAAAAAACCATAAAAAAACGCGCCCGAAAGCGCGTTTTTGTAATAGAAATAAATTCTATAACTCGGTATGCAAAACTTTTAAGGCGGCCTTTTCTTTGGCTACGGGCAGACATTCCTGTACGCGGTAGTGCTTGCCATCAGTCAATTGTGTGATAGCCGCAATATCCGCATCAGTCAGCACTTCCTTGTCATAGGTGGTACGGAATTCGTACCCAAGCCCGCTTTCCACAATTAATTTCATAGATTCGCGCAACACCGCCGGATTAAAATCCACTCCCGTGATGAGTGAATATTTTTCTAGCGGAGCCTTTAAATCCATAGCAATAAAATCCAACAGTTTGCCTTGAATTAATTGTTTTAGCACTTCCGGGCGGGTACCATTGGTGTCCAACTTGGTGGCATATCCCATCCCTTTTAATTTGGCTAGAAACTGCGGTAAATCTTCGTGCAGGGTGGGTTCCCCGCCGGATACCACAATCCCTTCCAAGGTGCCTTGGCGGCGCTTTAAAAAGGCGTCTATTTCTTCTTCGGCAACGGGTTCGGCGAACATATGCGGATAGACCAGTTCCGGGTTATGGCAGTAGCGGCAACGAAAGTTACACCCTTGCGTAAAAACTACCGCGGCTGGCCGTCCGGGAAAGTCAATCAATGTAAATTTTAATAATCCGCCTATCTTCATACCGAATCCGTTGCGTTCAAAGCAAAAAATTATTTATCACAACCGCAAGAGCAACCGACGTGCATCGTTTTTCTCATTGCAAATTCTTCTTTTTTGCCTTTGTTCCAGTTTTGTACGGGGCGCAGATAGCCTACTACTCTGGAATAAACTTCACATTTGGAACCGTGAACATCGTTCAATTCTTTTTTAAGTTCCGAGATTTTGTTTTCAACTACTTGTCTTTCCTGTGCAGTCATTGTGTGTCTCCTGACGATTAATAACCTATGTTGACGGGAACGGGCCCGTGAAAACCCGTTACTTTTATTATGGCACTTTACAGCGCCGGCCGCAACCGCTTTTTTGGGTTATCTTTGACGGGCAAAGTAACCCAAAAAAGGTAATATCTTACAGATCTATTTGCTGTATAACTGTTCTTCCAACAGTTTAATTTTGTGTTCCAGTTCCTGCATCCGTTCGGCTTTGCATTTGGGGCATTCAAAGTGTTCGCCTTCAATGTAGCCGCACTTGGGGCAGACGCTGAATGTAGGGGTAATGGAAAAGTAGGGTAATGTGTACTTTTCACAGACGGTTTTGATGAATTTCTTCATCGCTTCCAAGTCTTTAATCTTTTCCCCTGTAAAAATATGCTGAACCGTGCCGCCGGTGTATTTGGATTGGATAGTGCTTTGCAAGTCCAACATTTCAAACACATCATCCGTATAGTTGACGGGCAACTGCGAAGAGTTGGTGTAGAAAGGCTGGTGGCCTTGCTTATACAATTCTTCGTCGGCACAGATGATTTCGGGGTAGCGCTCTTTATCCAGTTTAGCCAAACGGTAGGAGGTCCCTTCCGCCGGGGTGGCTTCCAAGTTATAATTGTTGCCGGTTTCTTCCTGGAATTTTACAAGCGTTTCGCGCATATAGGTCAGCACGTCCTCGGCAAATTTTTTGCCTTTTTCGGTGCCGATATCTTCGCCCAACAGGTTGACGGCCGCATCATTTAAGCCGACAAGCCCGATGGTGGAAAAGTGGTTCTTCCAAAATTCGCCAAAGCGTTGGCGCACCGAGCGCAGATAGAAACTCATATACGGATAGAGATTCCCTTTCGTAAAGCGCTCAATAATTTTGCGTTTGATTTCCAAACTGGTTTTGGCTACTTCCATACGGTCTTTTAAGAGGGCGAAAAAGTCTTTTTCGTCTTTGGCCAAATAACCCAGCCGGGGCAAGTTGATGGTTACTACGCCGATAGAGCCGGTCAACGGGGCAGAACCAAAGAGCCCGCCGCCGCGTTTGCGCAGTTCGCGGTTATCAATGCGTAAGCGGCAGCACATAGAACGCGCATCTTCGGGGTTCATATCGGAATTGATAAAGTTGGCAAAGTACGGGATACCATATTTGGCTGTCATTTCCCACAGAGGGGTAAGTTTGGGGTTGTCCCAATCAAAATCTTTGGTAATGTTATACGTCGGAATCGGGAACGTAAACACGCGGCCTTTGGCATCACCCGCGAGCATTACTTCGCAGAACGCGCGGTTCAACATATCCATTTCCGCTTGGAATTCGCCGTAAGTTTTATCCTGCAATTTACCGCCGATAATAACCGGCTGGTCCTTGTAGTAGGACGGTACGGTTAAGTCCAACGTTAAGTTGGTAAACGGTGTTTGGAACCCGACACGGGTGGGCACGTTTACGTTAAACAAAAATTCCTGTAAGGCTTGTTTTACGTCATTGTAAGAAAGTTTATCGTAATAGATAAACGGCGCGAGCAAGGTATCAAAGTTGCTGAAAGCCTGCGCCCCCGCACTTTCGCCCTGCAAGGTGTAAAAGAAGTTTACTACTTGGCCCAATGCGGTGCGCAAGTGCTTGGCAGGTTTACTTTCAGCCTTGCCGACTACGCCCGTAAAACCGCTTAAAAGCAGGTCTTGCAAGTCCCAACCGACGCAGTAAGCACCCAACAATCCTAAATCGTGCAAGTGAAAATCACCCTCGCTGTGCATACGGCGGACGTTTTCGGGATAGATTTTATTGAGCCAATAGACCTTGCTGATTTCGGAGGAAATGTAGTTGTTTAACCCCTGCAAGGAGTAGCCCATATTGCTGTTTTCGTTTACCTGCCAGTCAATCTTTTGCAAATACTGGTCCACCAAATCTACGTTAAATTTGGAAGAAATTTCACGCATACGGGCGTGCTGGTCGCGGTACAGAATATAGGCTTTGGCTGTTTTATGATAATTGGATGTTAAAAGCACATCTTCCACAATATCCTGTACATTTTCCACATTGGGAACGGTGTCGGAATAAAGTTGTTGGATAATGTTAATGGCGCGAATCGTTAATTTTTTGGCGGTTTCAGCGTCAAATTCGCCGGTTGCCTCGGCGGCCTTGGTAATGGCGCGGGTAATCTTTTTAGAGTCAAAATGCTGTGTCGTACCATCTCTTTTTACGATACGGGTAATAACTTCGGAGTTTTCCATAATAGTGTAATCCTGGTAGAATAATTCGCCGCTAAATAAACTAACGACTTTTAAAATTTTGGCAAAAACGGACTAAAAATGCAAATCTCGTCTTAAAACCGATTTTGCCACAAGCCTAAAAATGAAGCCCTCCGACGGAAAAAACGCTCTTTTGCCTTGTCCTTGGCAGGCTGGCAGCCAGGCTTGTTAATAGTAATTATTACTAATAAGCGGGTGCTTTGTCAATAATAAATTAGATAACTCCTAAAAAATAAGGGAAAACGGCGCGGTTTTCTTGCTTGTTTTTTAGTCTTTTTTGCGGGACTTGACGAACGCCGGGCAAAAAGTTTTAATAAAGAAAAAGGAAAAAGGGGGTTATATATGGACTTTTACCAATGGTGCGTATTGGTGGCGGTAGTTGCCTTTGTGGTGTTGGTCGTTTTTGCGGTGCGGACATTTTTGCAAATTACCCGCACAGCCGAAGCCGTAGAATATTTGGCGGTTTCTGCTGCTGAAAATGTAGATAAAACCAAAAGTGCGTTTGATTTAATTGACAATGTTTCCACACTTTTGGATTCAACCTTTTACAAGGTAATGAAGGTAGGCCTTGATTTGGTGCGCCATTACCGCAACCGCTAATGCGTTTATTCTTTTTGCAAAAGCCCCGGTTTGGATACCCGGGGCTTTTTGCTAGTTAAGCAACCAAAAACCAAAATTTAAATAACAAGCAAATCCTAACCAGCCTGCATAAGGAACCAACAAAAGTGCGGCTAAACCATTTTTTAAACGGGCTTCCTTCCATAGCCAAAATGTTTCTGCTAACATTATCACTAGCAACAGCAGGGCCGGTTGTAATTCGTGCAGGCCGAAGAAAACAGGTGTCCACCACATATTAAGAGCCAGTTGGATAATAAATAAAATGGCTGTTTTCTTATGTTTTTGTAAGCCTTTGCGGAAAAGGAGAAAGGCACTTATTCCCAAAAACAGATAAAGAATACTCCACACCATTCCAAAAACGATATCCGGCGGTACGAGCGGCGGCTTGGTGAGTCCGTGATACCAAACCAAATTTTGTTTTACTACATAGCCGCCGGGCAAGGCGGGCAACTGGCAGAGCAAAAGCCAGAATAAGAGCGGTAAAAAAGTTCTGTAAATATTTTTCATATTTTTACCGTATCATTTTGCGTGGCATCGCCCAAGGTGAAAAAAGGGTTATAAAAGCGTGTTGTTCGGTTTATAAAAATGGTAAAATAAACTAAACGTATTTTATTTATATATTGAGGACATTATGGACACCAAACTCATTACGGAAATTACCGATTGGCTCAAAACCACCGATTTAGCCGAATTTTGCTACGAAAAAGACGGCGATTGTATTGAAGTTAAAACCCAAGAAGCCTTGCCGGAGCCTGCGCATTTTGAATGCTCGCTTACGGCGGTAACTTCTCCGGCTGTCGGTATTTATCACGCGGCTGAAAAAGGCAAAAACTTGGCACTGAAAGAGGGCCAAACTGTAAAAGAAGGCGATTCCTTGGGCGTGGTGGAAACCGTTTCCCACAAGCATAAAGTAACGGCCCCTGTGTCCGGAAAATTGCGTATAGTAACCGCCAAAGACGGTGCTCCCGTGGAATTTGGTTTGCCGTTATTTTTTATTGAGCAGGCAGCCAAATAGGAGCATAACCCATGTCTGCTAACATTAAAATTACTCCCTTTAAAAAAGTTTTGATTGCCAACCGTGGCGAAATTGCGCTGCGTGTTATCCGCACTTTAAAAGAAATGGGCATTAAGTCCGTGGCTATTTATTCGGAAGCCGACCGCAACAGTCTGCACGTCCGTATGGCCGATGAGGCCGTTTGTATCGGTGCGGCCCCCTCCCCTTTAAGTTATTTAAATATAGATGCTATTGTTACCGCGGGCAAAATTACCGGGGCAGATGCTGTTCACCCCGGGTATGGTTTTCTGTCTGAAAATGCGGATTTTGCCACGGCTGTTACCAAGGCCGGTATGACGTTCATCGGGCCGACCGCGCACGCTATTGAAATGTTGGGTGTTAAATCTACCGCGCGTGAAATTGCCGTGCGCGCCGGGGTGCCGATTACTCCCGGCTCCGACGGCATTGTAGGTAAAAATTTCCGCGAAGTAGCCCGCAAAATCGGTTTTCCGATTATGATTAAAGCCTCTTTGGGCGGCGGTGGCAAAGGTATGCGCGCGTGCCTAAAAGAAGAAGATTTGGAACTGATGATGGAAACCGCGCAGGGGGAAGCCCGCGCCAACTTTGGTGATGACCGCGTATATTTTGAAAAACTCGTTTTGAACCCGCGCCATATTGAAGTGCAGGTGGCTGCCGATAACTATGGGAACGTTGTGGCGTTTGCGGAGCGTGATTGCAGTATGCAGCGCCGCCACCAGAAACTGGTGGAAGAATCTCCGTCCCCGTTTGTGGACGCGGTAACCCGCCAAAAACTCCAAGAGGCCGCTTGCAAATTGGTAAAAGCGGCCGAATACCGCGGTGTCGGTACGGTAGAGTTTTTGATGGCTCAAAATAAAGAATTTTATTTTATGGAAGTAAACACCCGTTTGCAGGTGGAACACCCGGTAACGGAATCCGTCTGCGGACAGGACCTCGTCAAAATGCAGTTGCAAATTGCGCAGGGGGAACCGCTCCACATTACGCAAAAGGACGCGACGGTTATCAAATGCCACGCGATTGAGCACCGCATTAACGCCGAAGACAGCGAACATAATTTTACGCCGTGCCCCGGCACTATTACCGAGTGGATTCCTTCTGGCGGGTTGGGTGTACGCGTGGACAGCCATATGTACACGGGTTACACCATTCCCAGTTATTACGACAGTTTGATTGCCAAACTGATTGTTACCGCGCCGGACCGCGAACACTTGCTTGCGCGTTGCCGCCGTTGCTTGGGTGAATTTTTGATTGACGGTGTCAAAACCACGATTCCGTTCCACCAAAAAATCGTCAATAACCCGGACTTTATAAAAGGTAATATGGATACGGGCCTTATTGAACGGATGATGGCGCAGGAGAAGGAACAAGGTGAAGGCAAAAAATAAAATCTTAGGTCCGCGCGCGCTTAAAAAATTTGTAGAGGCCGCCCGTGAGGAAGGCAAAAAAATCGTTTTTACGAACGGTTGTTTTGATATTTTGCACGCCGGGCACGTCAGCGTGTTGGAGTTTTCCCGCTCCAAGGGTGATGTGCTGGTGGTTGGGCTCAACAGCGATGCTTCCGTGCGCCGCTTAAAAGGGCCAACCCGTCCGGTAAATACCCAGGCCGACAGAGCCTTGGTTTTGGCCGGGTTGGAAAGCGTATCCGCCGTCAGTATTTTTGAAGAAGACACACCGTATAATCTAATTAAAATCGTTCGTCCGGATGTGTTGGTAAAGGGCGGAGACTATAAGACCGACGAAATTGTCGGCCGTGAATTTGCAAAGAAAGTGGTGCGTTTCCCTTTGCTTAAAGGTCGTTCCACTACTAATATTATTAAAAAGGTAAGTAAATAAACCGCTTTGCGGCTTGCGGGCTGCGGCGCGGTTGTTGTGTCAAGAGGATAAAATATGTCTGATATTTTTGAGAAATGCAAAAACTACAAAGACGCCAAACTGGCTATGCGCTTGGGCATTTACGGCTATTTTCAGCCGATTGAATCTGCGCAAGGGCCGGAGGTGGTGTTGGGCGGCAAAAAATACATTATGGCCGGTTCCAACAACTATTTAGGCTTGGCAGATGACCCCGAAATGAAAAAAGCCGCCGCCGAAGCCGCTTTAAAATACGGTACCGGTTGTGCCGGCTCCCGCTTTTTAAACGGCAACACCAAAGCCGCAGATGCGTTGGAAGAGCGCATTGCTAAATTTAAACGTAAAGAAGCCGGGCTTATCTTTTCTACCGGATATCAGATGAATTTGGGGGTCGTGTCGTGCCTCGTTAAAAAGGGCGACTACGCGATTGTGGATAAATTAGACCACGCCAGTATTTTGGACGGTATTAAACTTTCTGACGGCGAAATGGTGCGTTTTAAACACAACGAACCGGGCGATTTGGAGCGCGTTATTTCCAAACTGCCTGCCGAGGCCGGCAAACTGATTATTGTGGACGGTGTTTTTAGTATGGAAGGGGACATTTGTCCGTTGCCGGAAATTGTCAAAATTGCTAAAAAATACGGCGCCCGTGTGATGGTGGATGATGCGCACGCGACGGGTATCATCGGTAAAACGGGCCGCGGTACTTGCGAATATTTCGGCTTGGAAAACGGCGAAGTGGATTTAGTGGTCGGCACTTGCTCCAAAACCTTTGCTACTGTTGGCGGTTTTGTCGTTGGCGATGCGGATATTATTCATTACATCCGCCACAATGCCCGCAGCCAGATTTTTTCTGCCGCGTTGCCGCCGGCCTGTGTGGCCTCTATCACCAAGGCATTGGAACTGATTGAAAACGACACCTCCCGCCGCGACAATCTGTTCCGTTTAACAGCCAAACTCAAAAAAGGCTTGGAAGATTTAGGCTACGATTTGGGCACCAGCACCACACCGATTTTGCCGGTACACGTCGGCAGCAACGAAAACTGCTTTAAAATGTGGCGCGCCTTGCACGAGTTGGGTATTTTTTCCAACCCGGTGGTCAGCCCTGCCGTGCCTCCGGGCCACGCGCTTATGCGTTTAACGCTTATGGCGACACACACCGACGAACATGTTGCCCAAATTATTGATGCTTTTGCAAAAGCAGGCCGTGCGGTAGGTGTGATTAAATAGTTTGTTACCAGTATGACCCCGGTCGCTATGGCCGGGGTTTCTTTTTTAGAGAGGGGGAATATGCGTGTGGAAATACATCAAATAGCGGATAAAGAGTTGGACTCTTTTGTCAATTTTCCGTTTGAATTATACAAAAATGACCCGTATTGGGTGGGGGAGTTAAAGGCCGATACTAAAAAGTTATTGCGCTTGAATAACGTCTTTTGGACGAAGAACGAGCGCGCTCTGTTTATGGCATACCAAGACGGAAAAGCCGTTGGGCGTATTGCCGCCATTTTGAATAAAGAACATAACGAATATCATCACGAAAATATTGGTTTTTTCGGTTTTTTTGATGTCATCAATGATAGAAATGTTGCGGCTGCGCTTTTTCAGGCGGCAGAAGATTGGCTCCGTGCCAAGGGTGTAACGGCGGTGCGTGGGCCGGCTAATCCGGACAGCAACCATATTTACGGCTTGCTGGCAGACGGGTTTGACAGTATGCCCGCTATTATGATGCCCTATAATTATCCTTATTATATGGAGTTAATTGAAAAGGCCGGATATGGAAAAATTAAGGACCTGCTCGCCTTTGAACGCAGTAAAGACGACAAATTTTCCGAACGGTTTTTAAAAGTTTGTGCGCGTTGTTCGCGCGGGCACGGTATTACTTTGCGGAGGCTGAACCTCAAAAATTTGGAAGCAGAGGCCGAAATCATCCGCGAAATTTACAATAAGGCTTGGGCGGAAAATTGGGGCTTTGTGCCAATGAGCAAACAGGAAATGGCGGATGTGGTAAACGAATTGAAATTAATTGTCCGGCCGGAAGGAACTTGTGTATTGGAAGTGGAGGGGGTTGCGGCGGGGTTTTATATTGCCATTCCGAATATGAACCACGCGCTTAAAGAATTAAAAGGTTCCCTGGCTAATCCGTGGCGTATCATCAAGGCGCTCTTGGCGTGGCGCAAAATTAAGGATGCGCGCCTGATTATGTTGGGTGTGGCTCCTGAATTTAGAAAGCGCGGTATTGACCTGATTTTGATTAAGCACATTATTGACCACGGGGTCGCCGTTTGGAACGAAGCGGAACTGTCGTGGGTGCTGGAAGATAATGATGGTATTATCCGCGGAATTACGGAGTGCGGCTGTCATACCAGTAAACGGTACAGGCTGTATCAAAAAAGTTTGTAAACGCAAATAAAAGGGTTTCGCTCCCTCCCACGGAAAACGAAACCCTTTTAGTGTGTTGCCCGGGATAGCGGGTCCCCTCCCGCGTCCGGACGGATGAAATCTGTTTAGAGTGGACGCCCCGCCGGGTACTCCGGCTGGGGCGTCTTCGTCTTAAAGCGCTCCGTGTTTACCCCACTTTACGCTTTCCCCCAGTTTCCGGCCCCTTGTTTATGCTTTATCCCCCGGGCCGTTCTCTATATTTAAAGGATAGCGCATAAAGCGTCAAAATAAAAGTCTAAAAAAGGATTAGTTTTTTAGGGCAAAAAAATCCCCGCCGGATAAGGCGGGGGAAAAGTTACTTTTCTTCGGTAACGCGTTTCCACGCGGCCAAAAAGTCGTCCGGTACGGGAGCCTCAAACTTTAATTTTTTGCCCGTTAGCGGGTGGTTAAACTCAATTCTCCGGGCGTGCAGCATCAGGCGGTCAGCCGTCGCGCCGCGGTAGAGCCAGTCGCCCAATACCGGATAGCCCAGCCAACTTAAATGCACGCGCAACTGGTTGGTGCGGCCTGTGCGCGGGTAAAGTTCAATGTAGGTAAATCCGTTTTTGCGTTCCAACACCTTGTAATCGGTAACGGCTTCGCGCCCTACGTCGGAAGCCTTGATTTTGCCTCCGGCTACACGCCCTATCGGCACGTCAATAGTGCCCTCGTTATCGGGCACTTCGCCACAGGCGATGGAGTGATATGTTTTGTGAACCTCCCGGTTGGAAAACAGGGCCACCATTTCGGCTTGAAATTCTTGTGTTTTGGCTACCACCATTACACCGCTGGTTTCGCGGTCTAAACGGTGTACGAGCCCCGCGCGGGGCATAGATGTATCAAATCCTTTGGGCGGGTTAGCCAAAATGACGGACACCAAAGTTTCTTCGGTTGAAAAAACTGCTTCGGGGTGTTCTTCCCACACCGGGCTTTGCGGGTGAACAAGCATACCCGCAGGTTTAATGAGAACAAAAAAATCTTTTCCGTCGTGGATAATTAAATCAGACAGTTTTGTCTTGGCTTCCGGTGCGGGCATTTCAATTTCCACCACTTCGCCCGGAGTGAGCGGCCAAGAGGGTTTTACCCTTTTTCCGTTGACGGTTATTTTGCCGTCTTTAATCATCTTTTGCACAATGGCACGCGAAAAATCAGCCAATTCGTCTGCGGCAAAAATGTCCAAACGGCGGGAATATCCTTCAAAAACGATTTTTTTATTTTCCTGCATAAGTAGAGTCCTTTTTTAAACGAATCCAAAGCCAGCACGAGACCGCCGCAGCCGCCAAGGCAATCCATTGGGAGGGAGATAATCCCAACCAATAGGCGCCGCGGTAATCCCCGCGGAAAAACTCAATGATAAAGCGCATTATGCTGTAATATGTTATATATTGCGCTAATATTTTTCCGTCTTTATGCGGACGTTTGGACGCATAGTGTAGTAATACGAATAAAATCAGGTTTCCGGCAGATTCATACAGTTGCGTGGGATGCAGCGGCACGTGTAAAAGTTCCGGGGTTACCAAGGAGTGCGGGTCGGTAAAACGGACGCCCCACGGCATAGTGGTCGGGCTGCCGAAACAGCACCCCGCCAAAAAACAGCCAATGCGCCCCAAGGCGTGTCCCAACGGAAGGCCCACGATTAAAAAGTCGCCCGTTTTTAAAAGAGGTAATTTCTTTTTCCTGATATAATAAATAAGCGCGCCGACAGATGCAATCATCCCGCCGAAAAAGACAAACCCGTAGCGGAAATCACGCACAATATTGGTAATTTTTTCGGCTAAGGTTGCCCCTAACTGCGGCCAAGAAACAATAATATAGAGGAGTTTGCTTCCGGCCAATGCGCCGATAAAGGCAATAAAAATCAGGTTCCAAAAGGTGTCTTTATCTAAACCGATTTTTTTCAGGCGCGGAATCAAATACAGCGAAGCCGCCGCGTATCCCAGCGCTGTCATTAGGCCGTAACTTGCCAGTTCAAAGGAGCCTATTTTTAAAAATACCGGGTGCATTACAGCCGCTCCTCATCTCGTATTGCATTTCGCATAAAAGGGTTTTTTAAGCGTTCGTAGCCAATAGTGGAACTGCATTTTCCGCCGTAGGCGTGTCCCGCAAAAATTTGTGTATCTTCGGGAAGTTTGGAAAGTTTTACTAAACTTTGGCGCATTTGGCGCGGGTTAGAAGACGGTAAATCTACCCTTCCGCAGGCACCCGGGAAAAGGGTGTCGCCCGTAAAAAGCGCGTTGCCGATATGCAAGCACACCCCACCCGCCGTATGGCCGGGCGTGGGGATAATATGTACCTTAAACGGACCGATTTGTAAGTGTTGTTCTCCCCGGTAAGTGCGTACAAACTGCGGCTCCAAACCCGAAAGAACCAGGTCATTTTCTTCCAAAAAGGCTTGTAAATGGTGCTTTTGCAGTAAATCTTGGGAAAATTTTATGTGGTCAAAGTGCCCGTGCGTAAAAAATACGGCGAGCAAATTTAATTTTTTTTCTGATAAGATATGTTCCAAATAGTTCATATCCCAGGCCGGGTCAATCAAAACGGCCTCTGACCCTTCGGTCAGCAAATATGTACAGTTGCCCATAGGGCCTAAATTGATGACATCAATATTCATAAGTTATTTATCGGGTTGAAATCTAAATTCCACTTCGTTTGGGCCGACCATATTGTATTGGGTCCGGGCAATTTTTTCCAAATAAGCGGCATCTTCTTTTTCAAGCAATTCCATAGTGGCGGTTAATTCGGCGTGTTCTTTATCCAGCAGAATGCTTTGTTTCGCCAGTTTATGCAGTTCCAGTTTGTTATGTACCAAACTTAAAATACTGCTCCCTAAAAAGAAGATAACCACTACTACCAGGGCGGTCCCCAGTAGTAGCGGTTTTTTGTTTTGGATAATAAAATCCGTTATGGCTTGCGTGTTCATTTGCGGCTAAATACAGAATCTTGCGCGTACTCGGCTTTGTTGCCCAGTTCGGCTTCAATTTGGAGCAGACGGTTGTATTTTGCCGTCCGTTCGGAACGCGCCGGCGCGCCCGTTTTAATGGCACCTGCGTTAGTGGCTACGGCTAAATCGGCGATGAAGGTGTCTTCGGTTTCGCCGGAGCGGTGCGACACAATGCGGGAATAACCGTGCTTTTTGGCCAGTTCCATTACATCAATGGTTTCGGATACGGTGCCGATTTGGTTGACCTTGATTAAAATAGAATTGGCGGCTTTTTCTGCAATGCCTTTTTCCAACCGGTTTATATTGGTAACAAACAAATCATCACCTACCAGGTTAATTTTTTTGCCCAGTTGTGCGGTAATGTGTTTCCAACCAGTCCAATCGTCTTCTTGCAAGGGGTCTTCAATGGAGACCAGGGGATATTTCTGGCACCAAGAGGAGTAAAGTGCGGTCATTTCTTGGGCAGAGTACATTTTCCCTTCAAAACGGTAAGAACCTTCGTGATAAAATTCGCTGGCGGCGCAGTCCATAGCAAGCGAAATATCCGGGTGTCCGGCCTGTTTGGCGGCGGCTAAAATAGTTTTTAGTACATCTTCGTGTTTTGTAATTTTAGGAGCAAAACCGCCTTCATCCCCTACGGCAATCACCATACCTTCTTTTTTAAGCAAATCTTTTAAGGAATGATAAGTTTCGCTTGCTTCGCGCAGGGCTTCAGCAAAAGTTTTGGGTGCGGTCGGTACAATCATAAACTCCTGTACATCCAGCCCGGAATCGGCGTGCTTCCCGCCGTTAATGATGTTGAGCATAGGTGCGGGCAAGATATAGCGGCTATTATCTAAATTATAGACGTTGCGGAGGTGTTGGTAGAGCGGCAATTTGGCACTGTGGCAACCCGCACGCAATACTGCCATAGAAACGGCCAGCATTGCATTGGCACCCAGATTTGTTTTGTTTTCCGTGCCGTCCAAAGCCAGCATACTTTCGTCCACCAGGCGGATGTCAAACGGATTCATCCCAGCCAACTGCTGTGAAATTCTCTCCACGTTGGCAACCGCCTTTAACACACCCTTGCCATTGTAGCGGGTACCACCGTCTCGCAGTTCAAGTGCTTCGTGCGAGCCTGTGGAGGCTCCGCTAGGTACAGCCGCGGTGCCTGTGTTGCCATCATCTAACAGGACGTCGGCGGCTACCGTCGGATAACCGCGCGAATCCAAAATTTCCCTTGCCGTAATTCTTTTAATGCGAACCATACAACCCCCTTCCGGCAAATTGCCGGATTAGACAATGCTGTCTATGATTTTTTTGCCTTCTTTAATCAGTATCTCCGGCAATTTTGCGTCTTGCGCTTCCGCATACATGCGGATTAACCGCTCGGTGCTGGACGGGCGAATAGCCAGCCAACTGCCGCCCTTTAAGATAAATTTAAACCCGTCTGTATTGTCAATACGCCATACAGAGGTTTTATTAATGGAAAGCGGCGGTTTAATATCCAAGCGCTCCATAATGCGGTTAATTTCGGTTTCCGCCTTGGGAATACTGACTTTTTGGTCAAACAACTGTTTGTATTTTTTATAAAAATCTTTTTTCAGTTGTTTTAAGGTCTTGCCTTCGGTGGCTAACATATCTACCACCAACAGGCAGGCCACCAGACCGTCTTTGTCCGGAATATGGTGGGCAATCGCAATACCGCCCGACTCCTCCATACCCATTATGTACTGCCCGGTAATCATTAACTCGGTAATATATTTAAAGCCTACCGGGGTTTCGCGCAGCATTAGCCCGTTTATTTTGGCTACCTGGTCAATCAGGTTTGAGGTAATGACGCTTCTGCACACGCGGCCTTTTAAATTTTTATTGCGGACCAGGTGTTCCAGTAACAGCGGGGCAATTTCGTTGGGGGACACCCAGTTGCCTTCGGCATCAATAATGCCGAATTTATCGCAGTCCGGGTTGCACGCGATACCCAAGTGCATTTTTTTGCTTACAACTAATTTTTTAAGGTCCGTCAAACTGACCGGCCCGGCGTTGGGTGTGTGCCCGCCAAAGAGGACATCTTCCCCTTCGTGGATGCCTTCTACCGTTACGCCGTGTTTTTCCAAAAAATCGCGGAAATAATATTTTGACGTACCAAAAAGCGGGTCAACGGCTACTTTTAATTTCGCCTTTTTAAGCGCTTTCACATCAATCATTTTTTCCAAGCGGGCCATATAGCCTTTGCGGAAATCTTTACTGACGATAGCCGCCGCGTTCAATACGCCAAACTCGGTAGAGGACGCTTTTAAAATCTGTGCGTTGGGTGAAGGAATACGCTTTTCAATATCTTGTACAATTTCGTTATTGGCAATACCGCCATAGTACGAAATCCATTTCACGCCGTTTACATAGTATTCGGCTTCACTGCCCGTAATAACAATTGCCCCTACGGCGCACTCGTTGAGCACCGCCCACTCGGCTACCGGGGTAGGCAGGGGGAGTTCGGCCACTTTTACTGTAATGCCGCTTTGCACGAGCGCATTGGCGGCTACATAGGCAAATTGTTTAGACAGAAAACGGGTATCATACCCCACGAGTACGAGGGGCTTTTTGGGTTTTTTGCCTTGTTCTTCACAGTGCTTGCGGTAGCCCGTACCTTCAAATCCATAGAAAGGATGTTCCAAAATATGTTCGGAAATCCCGTAAGTCAAACGCTGTACGGACTGGGCGGTCAGCCCGTCTGCGGTAACGGCCCGGAAGCCGGCTGTGCTAAATTTAATATCTTCACTCATCGTGCAGGTATTATACTAAAAAATAGGCATTTTTTCATCTTTCTGTGGCTTTGTATATTGGGTAGCGGAAAATGTTAAAATATATATACTACATAATAAGGAAAGAAAAATGAATTTTGAATACGTTAAACAATACATCAAAGATGCCGGCCTGCCGAACTTCCGTATTGCGCAGGTAAAGGATGCCATTTTCAAGCGCGGAATTTCGTCTTGGGACGAGGCGACAAGCCTGCCTGCTGATTTGCGGGAAAAACTGAAACAGGACCGTCCCTTGCTTAGTTTTAAGGTATCTAAAATTGTCTGTTCAGACCGGGATAAGGTGGCCAAGGCTCTTTTAACACTTAAAGACGGCTACCAGATTGAAACCGTATTGTTAAAACCGCAGGATACTTGGAGTGTGTGCGTGTCCAGCCAAGTGGGGTGTCCGTTGCGCTGTTCCTTTTGCTCCACGGGCAAAATGGGCTTCAAACGCGATTTAACGCAAGAGGAAATCACCGACCAGGTATTGATGTGGTACCAGTATGTGCATAAAGAAAAACTGGGTGAGCGTATTTCCAGCGTAGTTTTTATGGGGATGGGGGAACCTTTGCTCAACTATTTAAATGTAGTAAAGGCGGCGCAGGATCTTTCCAACCCGGACTATTTAAATATCGGCGCGCGTCATATTTCTGTTTCCACTTCGGGAATTGCAGATAAATTGCATAAACTGGCGGTGGACTTGCCGCAGGCCAACTTGGCTATTTCCCTGCATAATGCCGATAATGCCGAACGCAGCAAGATTATGCCCGTAAACCGCAAATTTGATTTGGACGATATCAAAAAAGCGTTGGAAGAATATATTGCTATGACGGGCCGCCAGGTGTTTTTGGAATATTCTGTTATTGAAAACGTCAACAGCCGCCCGGAACATATCCGCAAACTGGCGGACTGGATTTACAGCATTAAAGACAACTATTTACTGCACGTTAATTTGATTGCGTGCAACCTGGGCCGCGGCGAAAAGACAGAAGACCGTGTAGTAAAAGATTTTGCCGCCGGCCTAAAAGCAATGGGCATAGGCGTAACTATCCGCAAAAGTATGGGTAACGATATTTTAGCCGCGTGCGGACAGTTGGCTTCCCAGAAAAAGGAGGGAAAATGAAAAAATTGGGGTTAGTGGCAGCCGGTCTTTTACTCGCCGGATGTGCTACGTTGGAAATGAATAATTTGGATTGGATTCCAATAGGGCCGGACTTTCCGCCCACCAAGGCCAAAAATGTGGAAATTATCGGCAGTAAGAGTGATATTACCCGCCCGTACGGTAATTTGGGGCTTTTGCGCATTAAAAATTTACAGCCCACCCGCGATAATTTAAAAATGGGCGTGGAAAAGGGCCGCAAGTTTGTAGCCTCCAAGGGGGCCGATGCAATGCTTATCGGCCAGTACAACAGCGCGGAGGACGGTGCGTCCAACCCGCGCGTAACGCTGATTATCTATGCCATTAAATATGTGGATAATTTGAGCGAAGAAGACGAAAAAGCGATTGAAGATTTTAAAGTATTGGGGATATTAAATGAGCGTTCTGATAGCTAAAACCGCAGGAGAATGTGAACAATGGACGGATGTAGCCGTCGTCGTGGATGTATTGCGTACGTCCACCACGCTGTGTGCGTTGTTGGCACGCGGCAAGAAAACTGTTTTGGGGTTTGATAAGGCGGAGGACGTAACCGCTTTTACAAGCCGTCACGCTGATTTTGAGGTGTATAGCGAACAAAAATTGTCCGTTTCGCACGAGGACGATTCTCCTTATGCGGCGTCTCGTGCGTCGGGCCGTACGCCTGCTTTGGTGCTGAGCAACGAAGGGATGAAAGCACTGTTCGCCGCCAAAAACGCCAGTACCGTATTGGTCGGCGGTTTTTGCAATTTTTATACGTTGGCTGATGTCCTTGCTAATATGGATAAGGATGTTTTGCTGGTGCCGGCCTCTTTGTATGGTACGGCGGATTCGGTAGAAGACGGTTTCTGCGTGTCTGCCTTGAAAGACTGCGTGCAAGGTATCGGCAACCCCGAGGACGCTATTGTGGAATTTAATAACACAATGCGCTGTGTAGAGTTTTTGAAACAGGGACCTAAAAATGCCGAAAAAGATGCCAAAATTGCGTTTAAAGTGGATGATTTAAAGGTTGTGCCGCAGGTGTCTTTTTCTGACCAAGGCTATGCGGTCTGCTACCCGTACGGCACGCAGGCGCCGGAGGCTTGGTTGGTTACCAAACCCGCTGAACAACCCGCTGATGTTCCTGCGCAAAAGCCTGTTTCGGCAACACCGGAAACAGTGGCTACTCCGAAACCGGCGGAGAACACCAAGAGCGGCCTTAAAAGTTTTTTTAGTGGGATTTTAAATACAGTAAAAGAAGAAAAGAGAGAATTGGAACAAGAAATTGCCAATAGTTTTGGCGAAAGTAAGGTGGATAACGCGCCTGCTCCGGCGGAGGATTTATTGGACGCCGCTTTAAAAAAGACTCCGGCCCGGGCCACCGCTTCTTCTGGAAGGTCCGGCCAAACTCCGGCCCAACAGCCTGCTACTAAGGTGCCCGCAGAGGTGCAGCCGGTTGCTCCGCAACGGGCGGTGCCGTCTGCCGAGGTTACTTTTTCGGGCAAGGCGGCCGTGTTTGGCGGCAAGGCAAAAAAGAAAGCCATTGTGCTTTTTTCGGGTGGATTAGATTCCACTACCTGCCTGTATTGGGCCTTGGCGCACGGTTACGAGTGCGAAGCGCTTACCGTTTCTTACGGACAGCGCCACGACCGCGAGGTGTTGGCCGCACAAATGATTGCGCGCAATCTGGGCATTAAACACCATATGATTACGCTTAATTTGCCGTGGCTGTCCTGCTGTTCCTTAGTGGATAAAAGTCAGGCTCTGCCGGATGTGGCATTAGAGGATATTCCGAAAGAGGGAATTCCTTCTACCTATGTGCCGGGGCGGAATTTGATGTTCCTTTCTATTGCCGGCTCTTTATTGGATGCAATTCACGCCGATACGATTATTGCAGGCCCCAACGCAATAGATTTTTCGGGTTATCCCGATTGCACCCCTGCATTCTTTAAAGCGGCGGCGGACGCGCTTAACCGCGGTACCAAAATGGGTGTAACGGAAGGCATTGAAGTATTGGCACCTCTGATGCGGATGTCCAAGACCGATATTGTGCGCCTGGCCGCCAAGTTGAAAGTTCCGTTTGAACTCACTTGGAGTTGCTATGCGGGCGGCAAAAAGCCGTGCGGACATTGTGATTCCTGCAAATTGCGCGCCAAAGGTTTTGCCGAAGCGGGCGTGCACGATACGTCGCTTGATTAACGGAGATAAAAATGAAAAAACTCCTTTTGGCTTTATGGGCGGTGTGTTTGGCGGGCGGTATAACGGCGGCGGAATTAAAGGATATGGATGCGGTTATCGCGAAAATCGAAAAAGAGATCCCATATCCGGTATTTGTAAAGCCGTCTAACGCCGGTTCCTCCAGAGGTGTTACAAGAGCAG
>OIYP01000108.1_pt1 | contig 59411 bp, 51 predicted proteins | sample 1588261 | NCBI WGS metagenome assembly OIYP01 (sample SAMN03283293) | human gut metagenome | biome: human-associated habitat; material: feces | host: Homo sapiens | place: Peru | collected 2012 | reverse complement strand
CGGGTCTTGGTGTGCAGTGCCGCCGTGAGAAAGCGCGTCTGCACCTCGTGTTCGGCATCGGGACTGGCTGCTAGCAGAGCCTCACAGTCAGCCTGTGCGGCTGTGTAGTTGCCCGTCTCGTAGTAACAGACCGCGCGATCATAGCGCGCTTCAGCCAGAGTAGGGTGGTCACGTAGCGTTTCGTCGAAGCGTGAAATGGCCTCACGGTATCGGCCGCGAGCCAGGCAGATGCGCCCCAGGTTGTAGCGCACGACATAGTTGCCCGGGGCATCAGGGCGCACTTTGAGTGCTTGGAGAAACAGTGCCTCAGCGCGATCGAGCGAGTCAGTGTGCAAGGCATTGAAGGCCCGCGTCAGGTGGTCGATATAAGCCAGTGAATCCGTTGTGAGGCGCTTGTCGATGCCCTGCTCGTGGCGATAGTCGTTAAGATTTTTGGCACGTACTGATCCGTTGTTGAGGTCTATGACCGTCTGCGCGGTGGCGCGTGGCGTGAGTGCCAGAACGAGCAAGGCCGCTGCGACAAGGCATCGCAGGAAGAGACGATGGTTGGTGTACATGGGTGGCAAGGTCAAGGGTTGATGGTGAAGCGTACGGTGTCGCCGTAGGACGTGCCGACACCATTGGTCGCATAGGCTACGGCATAGTAGTCTCCGGCTCCGAGCGAGTCTGTCCACACAGTGAACTGTATGGTTGGTGCGGCAGCAGCTTTCTCAGTGCGAAGCGTGTCGTTGCCATAGACGAAGCCACAGGCCGTCACATCGCTATTGGGTGAGGTGAGCACTTGCCCGTCGAGCCGGGCACTGTCTGCCTTGGTCGTTGCGCTCACGGTCTTGACCGTCGGTGCAAATGGCTGCTCACCGGAGCGGTCGACTGGGTTGCAGGCAGTGAGCGCGGCTGTCAAACCTATAATTGTGACCACGACCGGGGCGGTCAGTGAGCAGGTAATGGTTTTGTGGATAGAACTGATTTTGTGCATAGAGAATCAATCGTTGTTGGGGGATGTCCCAGCGTGCGTCGGGCTGTCGTCGTAGCTTATTACGACGACATGGCGTGTGTCGAGGGTGATGGCGGCGCGGCGATCAGGGCGTTCACCGGCGAGCCATATGATGCCGGCGTCGTCGGTCAGAACACGCGCCCAGCGACGCAGTGGCAGGGATATGTGTCGGTCGGCCAAGTAATCGCTGACCAGTTTCGTTCCTTTCATGCCAAAAGGGGCAAAGCGGTCTGCCGGCAGCAAGGCGCGATAAACCAAACTGCCAGTGATGCAGTCGGCGTCGAGCGCCACGCGGCACCGTTCGCGGGGGATCTCGGGCAGTGCCTTGCGGTCATAGCGTTGCAGACTGAGACGCCTGCCGTCGGACAGGCTGATGGCTCCCTCGTCAGGGAGACGAACGGGAGCAAACTCCGGCGATCGGCGGCAGAGTTCCAGTGTGTGGTTCCGCACGACGGCGAGAAAGCCTGCAGACTCAAAGAGGGCCCGCTCGCTGACCGACGGCCACGACATCAAGCGCGTCGTGACGGCCTCGGCAAAGCCGAATCGGCGGCTGATGGCGTCGAAGGCGGCACGGCCGTCAAGACGGCTCAGATTAATGCGTGTCAGGCGCCCGTCTGTCCGGATGGCCCGCCTGAGTTGCTCATGGCCGAGTCGGTCGTAGGCCTCGGCGGCGTCGCGGAGGCGGCGCATGTCAGCGGCAAGTGTGGCGTCGGCTGAAGGATTGAGCTCCCGCAGCAGGGGCAACAGGCGGTGGCGGATGAAATTGCGCTTGAAGCGTGTGTCGGCGTTTGTGCTGTCGGTCACATAGCCTTGACGGCGTGTGGCCAGGTAGTCCAGCAGTTCGGCACGCGTCGTGTCGAGCAGTGGGCGGATGAAGCAGCTGCGGCGGTAGTCCATGCCCGTGAGCCCGTGGATGCCGGTACCGCGAAGCAGGTTGAGCAGCATGGTCTCCACATTGTCATCGCGGTGATGGGCGATGGCCACAGCGGCATAGCCTTCGTCACGCCGGAGTCTTTCGAACCAGGCATAGCGCAACCGGCGTGCGGCCATTTCGATGCTCTCGCCTGTGGTGGAGGCCTCTGCGGCGGTGTCGAAATGCTCGACGTGCAGTGTGCAGTGTATATCGGCACAGAGCTGTCGGCAGAAAGCCTCGTCGCGCAGGCTCTCCTCACCGCGCAGGTGAAAGTTGCAGTGGGCGGCAGCCACGTCGTAGCCCAGCTCGACAAGTAGGCAGAGCAGGGCTACGCTGTCAGCGCCGCCGCTGAGGGCAACGACGATCCGGGCCTCTGGCTGTATGCCGCAGCGGTGGCGGATCGTGGCGTCGGTGGTGGAGAGGAGGGAGGCCGTGGTCATGCCGGTCAGTGGTGTCAGTAAGAGGCCGACGCCTTGATGCCCAGTGCCTCGATGCGGGCCACGATGGCGTCTAGCTCTTCGTGCGTCGCTTTAAGCAGCTGGTGGTCGGGCGTCTCGCGGTCGATGGTATAGACCATGACGGCCTCGGGGCGGATGCGCCTGATGGCGTCCAGCCAGGGGTCGACATATTCAGGGCCGGTGTTGTCGACACTCCGTCTCTGCTCGTCGAGCCCTTTCATGAACATTGTCTGCACGATGACATGCCCGTCGAAGGCTGCCAGTGCCTCGACGATACGCTCGACGTCGTAGCTGCCTGTCGGCCGGTCAACGCGGCGGATGTACTCCTCGGAGACCGTGTCGAGTTTGAGAATGTTGTTGTCCACCCGCATGAGGGCCTTGTGCACTTCAGGGCGCATGGCCATGGTCGAGTTGCTGAGCACACTGACCTTGGCTTTCGGGCAGAGCGCGTCGCGCAAGGCAATGGTGTCGTCGATGATGGCGGGAAACTCCGGGTGCGCGGTCGGTTCGCCATTGCCGGCAAACGTCAGCACATCAGGTACACGACCTTCAGCGGCCATCTGCTCCAGACGCTCGCGGAGGGCGGTGCGCACCTCCTCTCGTGACGGGCGCTTGAGCCGTGGCAGGCGGTCATGGTTGAAGCCGCATTCGCAATAGATGCAGTCGAACGTGCAGATTTTGCCGTCGGCCGGCATGAGGTTGATACCTAGCGAGAGTCCCAGACGCCGGCTGTGGATGGGGCCGAAAATGGGTGAAGGATAGATGACTGTGGACATGCTGTGATGATGATGTGAGTGGGGCCGCAGTCCGCCTCGCGGTGTCTGGCCTGCCAGTGCGTGGCTGCCCCCTCTTTTTTCAGCTGCAAAGGTACATAAAAATACAGGGATAAAATGGTTTGGCTCCAAACAGGATTACAAAGTTACGCTTCGCTTTGTCCTGTGCCGTCCGGCAGTCCGTATTGCTCACGGAAGTGGCGCTGCACTTGGGGCTGTGCCCAGAAATCCTCACTCATGGTGAGCATGGTCCAAGGGGCCAGAACGCCGTTGGGATAGCGTTGGGCTTCGTCGAGCAGTGAGCTCTGGCGGAAACGCCGCTCATAGCGTGCCAGCCACCACCGGCAGATGCGCCAGGCACCGCGACCGCCGAAGCGTACGTAGCAGTAGAGCGCGAGAAGGCGCCACTTCAACCGGCGGTTAAAGTGTGGGTCTTTCCAGCTCAGGTAGCCTTCGCACTGTCCCCCTTCGCGGTGGCAGTGCGCCATCATAATGGTCTGGCGCAGATCGAGCGCCAAGGCATAGCAGGTCTGGTCGAGGCTGTTGACGGTCCAGCGGAGGCCAGATCTCGCGGCGGTGAAGGCGGCCAGCATGTCGTCCCAGCGATCGGCGAAACTGCTGCCGGTGATACTGTCGCTGTGCTGGAATATGCGGTGATAGGCCTTGCCCGTCAGCCACACCAAGTGGGGCCGGGCCGCCAGCAGGCGGATACCAAGTTCCCAGTCGTCCCAGTAGCGGAGATTGCTGCACCATCCCCCGACCTTAAGCAGGAAGTCACGGGCAATGACCATGCCCTGTGTAGCCAGCATGCCCGACAGAATCTGGTCGATGACCGACGTGGTGTAGTAGACTTTGCGCACGCGCTCTTTGCCGTTGCCGAAGACCATGCGTGTGGCGGCGGCCACGACTTCGCAGCCGGGATGCGTTGTGATGGCGGCAGCGACGTCGGTGAGAAAGTCGGCAGACATCTCGTCGTCGGAGTCAAAGAAGCTGATCCAGTTTCCGGTGGCCAGTGCCATGCCGCGGTTGCGGGCCAGTGCGGCTCCTTGTCGTGGCTCTTCCGTCAGGCAGAAGTCAACGTCGCCACCTGCGGCGCGATGGGTAGAGATGAAGCGGCGGCAGGTTTCGGCAGATCCGTCCGTCGAGCCGTTGTTGACCAGCACCACTTGGAGCGGGCGCACCTGCTGGGCCACGACAGAGGCGAGTGTGCGGGGCAGGTAGCTGGCGCGGTTGCGGAACGGTATGATGACGGAGAACTCAGGCATAGGCGCTTCAGTGAGAGCAGTCGGTGAAAAATGTGTAGGCGATGCCCCACAGCATACGGCGCAAGATGGTCAGACGATGTACGCTGCGTGGGAGGCTTGTGGCATACTTCATACAGCGCAGTGCCGCTCCGATGGGGCCGTGTATGATGCAGAGCACGCCACCCTTGGCCCGCTGTACGCCGGGCGCGGTCAGAAATGTGCTGCCAGTGCCGGCATCAGCTGTGCGGACGATGGGCACGGGGACATAGCGCACGCAGCACCCCATCTTGGCGGCCCGGTGGATGAACACTTCTTCCTCACCGCAGGTCATATACGGGGCGCCGATGCCGAAGCGCTGGTCGAAAGGCGGCAGCGGCGTCTGGCGCCGGCAGGCGATTTCCCACGAACAGACATAGCTGCCACGGGGCCGGTGCCCATAAGTATAGGTTGATGACGGATAGGTGCGCAGCGGGTGCCCGTTGTAGTCAGTGGCTTGAAAGGTGATGATGTCTGCCTCTGGATAATCCGTGAAGGCCTGGCGCAAGCGGATAACGGTCTCTGGCATGTAGCGTACGTCATCGTCGGCAATGAGCACGATATCGGCGGTGGCGAGGGAGAGCGCATGGTTGCGGTTGGCCGAGAGTCCTCGTCCCCTCAGTGTGTGGACGCTGACATCGTAGCGGTGGCCCAGCGCTTCGGGGATAGTGCGCGACACACTGTCACTGAGTTGCCACGAGACGAGGTAGCGCACGCCTTCAGCCGGTGGCAATAGGACGGCGGGCACACACCCGATGCCGTCGTCGATGGTGCAGATGAGGATATCGACAGTCAGCATGTCACAACAGTATTTCAGACATAGGCACAAGGGGGAATGTTGCGGTCAGGACGTGCGGCGCATATAGTTGATGCCCTCGGAGAGGTGGCGCATGAGCGGCCAGAAATGGCACATGCGGTCTGTAGCGGCTTTGAGGGCAAACTGAAAGCAGATCCACCATGCCTTCTTTCCATAGACATAATACATCTGCGCACCTCGGCTACGCTGCACACCGGCGTCAACGTAGATCATCGACTTTTTGAGCATCGTCGATGTCTCCACCGTCTTGACCGGGAAATAACGCATGCGGAGCTTGGCCTTGAGTGCGTCTTGGAGCCAGATTTCCTCTTCGCCGCAGGTGAGAAACTTCGTGCCGAGCCCGAAGCGCTCATCGAAGCGCAGTGTTCCTTGGATGGCGGCACGACGACAGACCATCTCGATTGTGGAGATGGCGTAAGTCTCTGGAATGCTGTTGATGTCGGTCTCGGCCTCCGGATAGTTCTTGAGCGGCTTTCCCGTGTAAGTGCTGGCGCGGAAGAAGGCCACGTCGAGCTTGGGATCGGCTGTGAAAATGCGGCAGATGTCGTCGAAGGCACCGGGAATAAGGCGTGTGTCGTCGTCGGCAAACATGATGAGGTCTGCCGTGGCTTTCTCCACAGCCAGGTTACGGTTGGCTGAGAGCCCTTGCCCCCGGTATTTGTAGAGCGCCACGTCCGACCGCTCCTTGAGGCAGGCTGGAATGAGGTCAAGATAGCGCTCATCGGTGTATTGATAGGACACGATGTAGCGGATGCCGTTGCGCTGCGGGAGCAAGACGTCGTCGATGCGTACGATGCCCTTGTTGATCGAGCAGATGAGGATGTCGATGGTCATAGACTGAATGCGTTGATGGTATTGGCTATGTAGGTGGCCTCAGTCTCTGTAAGGATGGGGCTGATGGGCAGGCTGAGCTCTTCCGCGGCCAGGCGCTCTGCCATGGGAAAACGCTCGGCGGCATGGGCGGCGTAGGCCCGTTGGCGGTGCAGTGGCAGCGGGTAGTGTATGAGCGTCTCAATGCCAGCAGCGGCCAGATGGGCCTGCAGCGCGTCGCGGCGTGCGGTGAAGAGCGGATATATGTGGAACACGCTTGCGGCAGTGTCGCCCCCATAAGGCAGGCGCACGCCGTCTTGTCTGATGCCGTTGCTGTAGGCTGACGCGATGTGCCGGCGGTGAGCGTTGTCGGCGTCGAGCAGTTGCAGGCGGACTGTCAGGAATGCCGCTTGCAGCTCGTCGAGCCGGCTGTTCAGGCCGAGGTAGTCATGGTGGTATTTGCTTGCGGCACCGTAGTTGGCCAGAATGCGGATGCGCGCGGCCAACGTTTCGTCGTCCGTGGTCACGGCTCCGCCGTCGCCGAGTGCGCCGAGGTTCTTTCCTGGGTAGAAGCTGAAGGCGGCCGCGTCGCCAAGACTGCCGGCGCAATGGCCATCGGCGGCCTTGGCACCGTGTGCCTGTGCTGCGTCTTCGATGACTTTGAGCCCCTTGCTGTGTGCCAGGGTGCGGAGTGCATCCATGTTGGCTATGTGGCCGTAGAGGTGTACGGCGATAATGGCGCGGGTGCGTGCCGTTATCGCCCGTTCCGCCTCAGCGACATCAATGAGTGCGTTGGCGTCGACGTCGCAGAAGACAGGACGCAGACCAGCGCGGTCGACAGCCTCAGCGGTGGCGATGAACGTCATGGCCGGTACGACGACCTCGTCGCCCTCGGCCCAGCCGTCCAATTGTCTCATGGCCATGAGTGTCAGTGTCAGGGCATCCAAGCCGTTGCCGACGCCGACACATGCGACTGTGCCAACGTAGGCGGCAAAGGCCGCTTCAAACTGGGACACATGGTCGCCGCGCAGGTAGCGGCCCGATGCAATGACCGCGTTTGCCGCAGCGAGCAAGGCGGCGTGCTGGCGGGCATTGATGGCCTTCAGTGGCAGATAGGGTATGCGGGTCATAGGTCGTTGAGTAACTGTTTGAGGCTGACGCTATAGGTGTCGTAGCAGACGGTGCGTCCGCCGAACCCCTCTTTCTGGTAGGCCAGTCCCTCGTTGAGCAGGCGCCCGCCATCCTCTGTCGATATGCCGAAATCAAAGTACTGCAGGCCGCTCTCCGCAAAATGGCTGATGAGGCGTTCGATGAGCCAGTCGAGCGCTCGGCGGCGGCGCGCTTCCTCACCGGCCTCCATATATTGTATATGGACCGTGGTATCGGTGACGAAGGCGATGCAGCCCGTGATGACCTCGCCTGTGGGGTTGTCGACTGTGAAGAGCCTGACATTGTCGGGAAAACGCGCCATCAGGAGTGCCATCTCGTCGAAGGTGTGGACGGGGTGTGTGGCATGGCGTGTGGCCAGAACCCATTCGACGATGGCCCAGAATGCCTGTAGCCGCGACGTGCCGCCCTCGTGCAGCGTCAGTCCGGCGGTAGCTCCCTTTTTTGTTTTGCGGTGCCAGAGCTGTCGGCGCAGACTGGCGTTTTGCAGGTCAATGGCCGTGGACGCCGTGCGGGCCGTCAGCCGGGCACCGGCCCGGAAAAGCCAGTAGAGACTGTCGTCCGCAGGATAGCGGTGGTAGATATACGGCACCGGTTTGATGGTCAGTTCGTGAATGTCCTTCTGCATATACGCTATGGCTGCGGCCTTGAGCATGTCGCGGGCATCGGTCAGTGTCGCCTGTGGGGCGAGGAGCAGGTCTCCGTAGGTCAGGCCGCCGTGAGCGCATATCCGGTGCTCGTGGTGGTGGATATTGGCCGGCAGCAGGCCGAGTGTCTGCCCTCCTTCGTCCTGAAACAGCAGGGACGCGTCTTCGAAACGGTCTTGGTGATAGTCCATATAGCCGCGCTCGAAGAGAAACGTGGCGTTGCGCGCCGCTCTGACTGCAGTGTCCCACGTGGCCGACATCTGCTCTGGACTGAATGGGACGGCTTTCATGGCTTGGCTTGTTTGATGAAGTCGTCGATCGCATTGATGTAGCCCGTGCCGTCGTAGGGTTCAGAGGCTAGGCAGAGGCACACACAGTCGGCCGAGAAATCGGTAAGGCTGCACCAGACCATGGGTGGAATATAGAGGCCTTGGTGACTGTCGTCCATGACGAAGTCCGCACTACGCTGCCCGTCGGTGACGTGTGCCGTGAAACTGCCGCTGACGGGAATGACCACTTCTGCGCAAGTGTGGTGGGCATGTTCACCGCGCGCCGTTCCCTCGGGAACGCCGTGAATCCAGAAGACGCGTTTGATGGCGAAGGGGAATCCGCCGTTCTCCGGATCGGCCACGCAGAGCGTGCCACGCTTGTCGGCGGCTTCCCGAAACCTGATGAGGCCAAAGCTGTCCAAACTGTTTTCTGCCTGTATTTCTGATGGTTTCATCTTGAATGTCAATGGTGAAAAGGAAAAATATACGTGGCGATTGGCCACGTGTATTCCTTAATATCCACAAAGATACGCAATCTGTTCCGAATTTAAGGGGAACAGAGGGCTATTTGTGCCTTGGCTGACATTGTCCGGGCCAATCGGCGTTCCCGAGATGTCTGGCCACTGTGCTGCAATCGGCACGAATGCTGTCCTGTGTTCAGCGGCGCTTGAATGCGGGGCCCGGCACCATTTCCAGAAAGACGGGGCGCAGGCAGGCAGCCGCTGCCTTGCGGTCTTCCAGTCCCAGTGCCGCAGTGGAGATGCTCAGGCGGAGCAACGCTTGCCTATTGGCCGTTTCCTCCCATGTCATTTCAGGACGCTGCAGCTGTAGCTTGTGCGCGATGAGGCTTGTGCTGTCGGTGTCCGTGCTGTCTGTCTGTGACATGAAATCCTTGATGGCCAGCTCCGGCATCGGCGGGACGGGCAGCGGGCGCCAAGCTGTGTCGTAGAGTGTGAGCCGGCTTTCGGCGGCTGGCGATTGAATCGTATGGATACTGGCAATGACCGTTGCCGTGTCGTTTTTCAGCAGCAGGAGCTCCCACCGGCTGACCGGTGTGAGGGATATGCGGATGAGGGCGTCGCTCTTGTAGGTCATGACGCTCTCACCGCCAAAGATGTTGTCGCCCTTGGCCTTCATGTTGTAGTCATAGAGGTCGAGCATGTCGAGGCGTGTGTTGCGGTCGAGCATCGGACATACGCTTGCCGGCACAGCGGCAAAGAGGCTGTCGATGCGTTGGGCGCTTGCCGCAGTGGCTGCGGCCAGGGCAATGATGAGGCTGAGAAGGTGGCGCATGGCTGGTGGTTGAGGTCAGGGCTGTATGATGAAGTCTATTTCTTCGGGCAGGACGTCGGCTGTGAGCTGTGAGGCATGGCTATATGCGAAGCGGCCGTCGAAACTGATGGGGGCCTCGCCGAGGCGGGAGAAACTGATCCCGCGTGTGCGCCAGACGCTGATGCCCCGGTGGCTCAGGAAACGGCCCGTGAAGAGCAGCCACAGGCCGTGGAGCAGTTGCGTGGTCTGTGCCTTCGATACCAAGCTGACGTCGAGCAGGCCATTGTAGGGCACGGCACTAGGTGTCTGCCCGTATCCGTGTGCTGAGCCGATGCAGAGGGTCATGGCTCGTTTCTCGAATTGCTCTCCTCCGGTCGTGAATGCCAGCTTGTAGCTCATTCGCTTGAATAGCAGCATGACGGCCGATAGCAGGTGGGAGAGGGTGCGCAGGCCGAGCAGGCTGAAGGTCAGATGGCGCAGTCCCATGATGGACGCCGCCACACCGATGTTGACACAGTTGATAAAGTAGTCTTCATGCTCTCCGCTTTCGGTCGTGGTTCGGCAGATGCCCACATCAATGCGGCGGCAGCGGTTGGCCATGAGGCTGGCGATGTTCCGCTTGTAGTCGCTTGGCATGAAGCCCCAATAGCGGGCAAAGTCATTGGCGTAGCCTGCGGGGATGACGCCCAGCGACGGGTGCTTGCCGCCAGGGGCCGGTGTCTTCATGATGCCGTTGAGGGCATAGTTGAGGGCAGCGTCACCGCCGACCACGATGATGGCCTGATAGCCGTTTCTGGCCATCATGGCGGCGATGCGTTCGGCATCTGCGGAGTTTTCGCCTTTGATGTAGTCCACGTGGGCCCCGATGCTTTCGAAGCGGTTACGTATTTTCTTCCAGCGGCGTCGGAATCCGGGTCTCGGGCAATAGATGATGCCGACTTTCTGCTCTTGCGTGGTGGAGGTGGCTGTCATGTTTTCCTTCTTTTCCGTCATGGTGTCAAGCGCCCGGTTGGGCTGGGCGCAGCAGGCCACCGAGCCCATTCTTTGCAAGAAAGGCCGGTAGGTCGCTCATCGCGGCAGGGGGCTGTGCCACCCAGTGTATGGGGATGCCGCGCCGTTCCATGCCGCGAAACCACGTCATTTGTCGCTTGGCAAACTGGTGGATGGCAATCTCTAGTTGGGTGAACATCTCGTCTGACGTCAGTTGGCCGATGAGATGGAGTGTCAGATATTTGTATTCCAGTCCATAATATATGAGGTCGTCTGGGCTGATGCCTTCGGCAAGCAGTCCTCGGATCTCATCGAGCATGCCATTGTCCAGACGTTGGCGCAGGCGTTGGCTGATGCGCTGCCGGCGCTGTTCCCGGTCGATGGCGATACCGAGTGTCAGGCTCTTCAACTGTGGGAATGGCCGGTCGTCAATGGGTGTCCGGGCATAGTAATCCTCTATTTCGATGGCGCGTATAGCGCGTCGTGGGGTGTCTACGTCGGTTGTGTTGTGCAGTTGCTTGTAACTGGCCAGTATGTCGGTCAGTTCTGCCAGTGACTTGCCGTCCAGCCGCTGTCTCAGCTCCGGATTCTGAGGGACAGGGCTCAGCCGGTAACCGCGCAAGATGCTTTCGACGTACAGCCCCGAGCCGCCGCAGACAATGACACGCCGGCCACTGCTGCGGATGCTGGCGTAGGCTTCGAGAAAATCCTGCTGGTAGCGGTAGACGTTGTAGCGCGCTCCCGGTTCGGCAATGTCGATGAGGTGGTAGGGGATGGCGCGGCCATTGACGGTATAGTCTTCCAGATCCTTCCCTGTGCCGATGTCCATGCGGCGATAGACCTGCCTGCTGTCGGCGCTGATGATTTCAGCGTCGAGCAGATACGCCAGTCTGGCGGCAAATGTTGTTTTTCCAGACGCAGTCGGCCCCACGATGGCGATGATATCGCAGTCGTCGATGTGTTGTGGGGGTATCTCTGGGCTGGACGGGCGTATGGGCGTGACCTCTTGCATGGTGTCTTTATGGCATGTATGGGACGTGGCCGCGCCTGTTGCGGCGCGCCATGGGTGTTCTGGCGGTGTTGGCCAGTGTCTTGGGGTTGATTGAAAACGGCCGTCGCGGGGCATTCCCTGCGACGGCCGTTTCTTCATTGGATGGAGTTACGGGAATTAGCCGTTAACCTTAGCCATGTGGGCGATGAGCTCAAGCACCTTGTTAGAGTAGCCGATCTCATTGTCGTACCAGCTGATAACCTTCACGAACTTGTCAGTGAGGTATACACCGGCGTTGGCATCGAAGATAGAAGTGTGCGTGTTGCCAAGGAAGTCGCTGGATACGACTGCGTCTTCGGTGTAGTCGAGTACGCCCTTGAGCTCGCCTTCAGCGGCAGCCTTCATGGCCTTGCAGATATCTTCCTTCGTAGCGGGCTTGGCGAGGTTGACGGTAAGGTCAACTACAGAAACGTCAAGTGTCGGCACGCGCATGGAGATACCGGTCAGCTTACCGTTGAGTTCGGGGATGACCTTGCCCACAGCCTTGGCGGCACCGGTAGAAGAAGGAATGATGTTGCCGCTAGCGGCACGGCCACCGCGCCAGTCCTTGAGAGAAGGACCGTCAACCGTCTTCTGAGTGGCAGTTGTGGAGTGAACGGTGGTCATCAGACCTTCAACGATACCGAACTTGTCGTTCAGCACCTTGGCGATAGGAGCGAGGCAGTTGGTGGTGCAGGAAGCGTTGGAAACGAACTGCGTACCCTTCTCATACTTGTCGAAGTTCACGCCGCAAACGAACATGGGCGTGTCGTCCTTGGAAGGAGCGGACATGACAACGTACTTGGCACCGGCCTGGATGTGAGCCTGAGCCTTTTCCTTCGTCAAGAAGAGACCCGTAGATTCAACCACGTACTCTGCGCCGACAGCGTCCCACTTCAGGTCAGCCGGATTGCGCTCAGCCGTTACACGGATGTGGTTGCCGTTGACAATCAGCTCGTTCTTCTCAACGTCAGCCTCGATTGTACCTTTGAATGCGCCGTGCATCGTGTCGTACTTGAGCATGTAAGCCAAGTAGTCAACAGGGCAGAGGTCATTGATACCTACAATCTGGATGTCGCTGCGGTTCTGAGCGGCACGGAATACGAAACGGCCGATACGACCGAAACCGTTAATACCTACTTTAATCATGATATACTGTTAGTTAAAATGGTTGATGTTCTATTTCTGTGTGCAGCGGGGCTGGACGTCTGGATTGCCACCCCCGTTTTCACGCCGCAAAAATACAAAATCCTTTTTACTTCGCCATTTGTGCGGCTGCAAAAAATCAATAACAATTTTGATAAGACTGCGGCAATTGGGCCTTTGCCGCTTCGGGCTGTGTGGGACGCGCTTCAAGGAGCAGCAAGCTAGAGGCTTGCGCCCGGTCGAGGAAAAAGCAGCTCCTGCGGCAAAAATGATGGGCGGAACTGGGCCATGTGCGTAGGGAGAGGCACCAACCGGAAACTTGCAGCTCCCTGAGGAATGAATGGGCTCCTTCGAATAAAAAATGTAAGCGGCGAATGCGCGGCGGCGCTTTTCCTAGGCCTTCATGCCGGCAGGCCCCGGCGCAGCGGCCCCCATAAGATTAAGATAGCACTGTGCAGAAGGGCCGTTCACTTTTTCGTCCCATTTGTCCTGCCGGCACCTTAACTCATTTAACCTTCGCATACGTTTGGAGAGTTAAAATGAATGCTCGTCGGAACTATCCTAGGGCGAATTTGAATTAGCCCTGAGCAAATTTTTCCGAGGCTAGGGGGAATTCCCTCAAAAACCGAGCTGTTTTTTGCCATATGCGGGCATTAAGCGCTGCCGTAGGGTACGAAAAGAGCCATCCACATGGGATGGCTCTTTCCTCTAATGCAAATATACTGCTTTCAGACGCCAAAAGCAAGTTGTGTTAAAGCCAGATTTTTCAGATTTGCCGGCTAAGGGCCCATGGGGTGACCGCGCATTTCCCGACCGCCGCTTCGGGACGGGATACTTGTCTATCTCATATGATTTGCCTACCTTTGCACAGACTTTAAGACATGCCAAACTAACGATTCTGTAGAATTAGGGTACCAATAACCATGATAGATAAGATTAAAGGCCTGCTGGCCGAGGTCGGCGTGCTCACCGCCGATAATGAGAAAGAACTTGAGGCTCTTCGCATCAAGTACCTTAGCAAGAAAGGACTGATCAGCGACTTGATGACACAGTTCAGGGATGTGCCCGCAGGCGAAAAGCGTGAGGTCGGCCAGATGCTCAACAAGCTGAAGACTGCCGTGCAGGAAAAAATCGCTACGCTGCGTCTGGACGTGGTGACGCATGACCATGTCGCCGACGACCTGGATCTGACGCGCACGGCCTATCCCCTCAAACTGGGCACGCGCCATCCCCTCTCTATCGTCAAGAACGAGATTATCGACATCTTCTCGCGCATGGGATTCTCGCTGGCCGATGGTCCAGAGGTGGAAGACGACTGGCATGTTTTCTCATCGATGAACTTCCCCGAAGACCATCCGGCACGCGACATGCAGGATACTTTCTTCATCGAGCAGCATCCTGACATCGTCCTGCGCACCCATACCAGTTCGATCCAGAGCCGTGTCATGGAGACGACGCAACCCCCGATTCGTGTCATCTGTCCCGGACGCGTCTATCGCAATGAGGCCATTTCTGCCCGTGCCCATTGCTTTTTCCACCAAGTGGAGGGCCTTTACGTCGACCGTGACGTGTCGTTCACGGATCTCAAGCAGGTGCTGCTGACATTTGCCCGCGAAATGTTCGGGGCAGAGACGAAAATCCGCCTGCGCCCTTCTTATTTCCCCTTCACCGAGCCCAGTGCGGAGATGGACATCTCTTGCAACATCTGTGGTGGAAAGGGCTGCGCATTCTGCAAGCAGACCGGATGGGTGGAAATCCTCGGCTGCGGTATGACACACCCCAATGTACTGGAGGCAAACGGCATCGACAGCAAGACCCACAAGGGCTATGCCTTCGGTATGGGTGTCGAGCGCATCACCAACCTGAAATACCAAGTCAAGGATCTCCGTCTCTTCTCAGAAAACGACACCCGCTTCCTCGAAGAATTTACGGCGGCCAACTGACCTTGCCGTAAAACGCCTACGCAATGCGCCCCAGACTGTTCACACGTTCGTATTGCTGCATTCTGGCAGCCAATTTCCTGCTCTACTTCGGATTTTGGCTGCTGATTCCTTTATTGCCTTTCTACCTGAAGGAGAATTTCGGCCTGCGCGAGGGCGTCATCGGCATCATCCTCAGTTGCTACACCGTCTCGGCGCTGACCGTGCGCCCGTTTTCAGGATACCTCTTGGACACGTTTGCGCGGAAACCCCTCTATGTGCTGGCTTATGCTGTCTTCACCATGATATTCGGTGGCTACATCATCGGCGGCACGCTGACGGTGTTCGTACTCTTGCGCGTCGCCCATGGTCTGGCGTTTGGCACCGTCACGGTGGGCGGCAACACGCTGGTCGTGGACATCATGCCCGCCGAACGCCGCGGTGAGGGACTTGGCTATTACGGCTTGGCCAACAACATTGCGATGAGCGTTGGCCCGATGACCGGACTTTTCCTGCACGAAGGGCGGCTTTCCTTTGAGGCCATATTCACCATATCGATGGCGTCCTGTTTGGTTGGCTGGCTGTTGGCGCTGAGTGTGAAGGCGCCTCCTAAGCCCAGGGTCAAGCGGGCGGCCATCTCGCTCGACCGTTTTGTCCTGCTCAAAGGGCTGCCGGCCAGTTTGGCCCTGCTCCTCCTCTCCATTCCCTACGGGGCGACTACGAATTTCGTGGCCATGTATGTCGAGCAGATGGGGCTGCATGTGACGACGGGATACTATTTTGTGCTGCTGGCTGTGGGTATGGGGGTGTCTCGGCTTTTTGCCGGGCGGTATGTCGATCGCGGTTATGTCACGGAGTGCATTCACTATGGCTTCTATCTGGTTGTGGCAGCCTTCCTGATACTCTCCCTGTGTGCCAGCCTAATGTCTGTGAGTGAGGGTTTGGTGCGGGTGTGCTTCTATGTTGTGCCCTTCATGCAAGGTGTCGGGTTCGGCATCATGTTTCCGGCGTACAATTCACTCTATATCAATCTTGCCCACAACAACCAGCGGGCAACGGCCACCAGCACCTATCTGACGGCATGGGATGTCGGCATCGGCATTGGCATTGTGGCCAGTGGCATTATCGCCGAGCATTTCTCGTTTGCGGCAGTCTACCTTGTGGGGACAGTGCTGAGCCTTGCGTCCATGCTCTATTTCAATAAAGTCGTCACACCGCACTACCGGCTGAACAAAGTGCGCTGACGCGCAGCGCCGAAGTCGCCAACCAAGAATCAAAATGAACAGTCTCCGCGCACTATTCGAATCCTTCTTCTCAGACCTGGGCTTGGGCACGGCGGTTGCCGGCCAGCTGACGTTCTGGTGCCAGCTCATGAGCCTGGCGCTCATGTCGCTATTGGCCGGTTATCTCTGTCACCGCCTGCTGACCCCCGTCATCCGCCACATCGTCGACCGGACGGACACGAAAATAGACGACTATTTTCTCAATCCCCCGGTGCTTCGCGCCCTGTGGCATGTCATACCTGGCCTGCTCTTCTGCATCCTCCTGCCGTCGCTCTACACTGAGGCCACGTCGGAGACGACTGTCCGCATCGTCAATGGCGCCACGCAGGTCTATATCACGATCACCTTCGTCAGGCTCATCGTCACCTTCCTGACAAACATTGCGGCCTTCACCACGGAGCAGGAGCGCTTCAAGGATCGCCACGTGGTTGGCGTCATCCAGTTTCTCAAGCTGGTGACTTATTTTGTCGGAACCATTGTTGTCGTCGCTTTCCTGCTGGGGCGTAACCCTGGTGGACTGATCGCTGGACTCGGTGCCGCAGCCACCGTACTGATGTTTGTCTTCAAAGACACGGTGATGGGACTGGTCGCGGGCATCCAGCTGTCGATTAATAAAATGCTGAAGCCTGGTGACTGGATTACACTGGAGAAGTGGGGCATCAACGGTATTGTTGAGGAGGTGACGCTCACGACGGTCAAAGTGCGCAATTTCGACAACACGATATCGACCGTACCGCCTTACACGCTTGTCAGTGAGTCTTTCCAAAACTGGGTCGGCATGAAGAGCCGTGGCGCACGCCGCGTCAAGCGGGCGCTATCCATTGATGTCAGTTCGGTTCACCTTGCCAGTCCAGCTGAGATGTCGGATTTGGAGGCCAAGGGCCTGCTGCCTGAGGCTGACGGACAGGCGACAGACCAGCCAACCAATCTGACACTGTTCAGGCATTACGCAGAGGCATACCTGCGCGGCCGGGCGGACGTGTTGCAGGAGGAGGACTGGCAGTGGGTCATGGCGCGCCAGCTGGAGCCGACGGTGACCGGATTGCCCATAGAGTTTTGGTTCTATCTCAGTGAGACCAACTTTCCCCGCTATGAGAACCTGGCCGCAACAGTCATGGAGCATTTCGTGGCTGTGGCGCCGTCGTTCGGGCTCCGCATCTATCAGGCGCCCAGCGGCAGTGATCTGGCGGCGTGGAAAGGCTAGCCATACACATTCATCAACCATAATCATATCTCAGAATCATGGAAAAGTTAGTGATCAATTCTTACGACGAGTTTGCGGCCCATGTCGGTGAGGTGCTCGGCACCTCCGACTGGCTTGAGGTGGATCAAGACCGGATAAACCTCTTTGCAGACGCCACACTCGACCATCAGTGGATTCACGTAGACACCGAACGTGCGAAAACGGGTCCCTTTGGCCAGACCATCGTACACGGCTATCTGACGCTGTCACTGCTGCCCTACCTGTGGGAGCAGATCATCGAGGTCAACAACCTGAAGATGATGGTCAACTATGGCATGGACAAGATGAAGTTTGGCCAGGCCGTCCTGAGCGGCCAGAGCATACGCCTGGTCGCTACGTTGCAGTCTATCGCCAACCTTCGTGGCATCTGCAAGGTGGAAATCAAGTTCGCCATCGAGATCAAGGATCAGAAGAAGCCCGCACTCACCGGCGTGGCCACATTCCTCTATCACTTCAACTGACCGATGGCCGACAATGCGCGTCCCTGCCTGCTGCTGGCCATCGCGCTTCCGGAAGAGGCCTTCGAATGGCAGCCGCAAGACTATGATGTGGTTCGTGTCTTCACGGGTGTCGGGAAGGCTGGCGCTGCGATGACGCTTACCGAAGCGGTGCTGAGGCACCGGCCAGTGGCCGTTGTCAATGCCGGCACTGCGGGTGCGCTCCATTACAATGTGGGTGACATCTTGGTCTGCGACCGTTTCATCGACCGCGACCTGAAGCCACTGGCCATCCATGGCGTTGTCTCTGAGCGCTCAAGTGCGGTTCCGGCCAAGCCGGCGTTCGTTTCCCGGATTGACGGCAATGACACGGCACGGACTTTCACCGTCAGTACCGGCGACTCGTTTGTGGTCGATGCCTCCCATGCTGTCGGCGACGTCGTGGATATGGAGGCTTTCGCGCTGGCCACCGTCTGCCAGCGCTATGGCTTGCCCTTCGTGGCCGTCAAGTATGTCACCGATGTCATCGGGCAGAACTCCGTGGCACACTGGGAAGAGAAACTGCATGACGCAGTCTGCGGACTGGCCGCCTACTTCGCGGCATACAGGTAGAACGTCCCGTCGCGGCGTGAACTTGCTGGAACAATGGCTCTTGCATTCAAACCGGTATGCAGCGGCCTGCGTAGGGCACCAGTCCACAGTGTCCTTTGGCACAGGGCTGAAAGGCTGGTGCCTGTGTTTCTGGGGCACTATCAGGCCCTTTGGCCAGCGCCTGCCGGAGGTATCTCAGAAAAAAACTGTACTTTTGTATCTGTAATTTTACATCACTCCCCATAACCAACCAAGATGCAACAGAAAATCATCATCCTAGACTTCGGCTCGCAGACGACGCAGCTCATTGGCCGCCGCGTCCGCGAACTGGACACTTTCTGCGAAATCCTTCCTTACAACAAGTTTCCGCACGATGACCCGTCGGTCATCGGCGTCATACTGTCCGGTTCGCCTTACAGCGTCTACGACCCTGAGGCCTTCAAGGTAGACCTCTCCACCATCCGTGGCCGCCTGCCCATCTTGGGCATTTGCTACGGTGCGCAATACATGGCGCAAACCTATGGCGGCAAAGTGGAGCCTGCGGGCAGCCGTGAATACGGTCGCGCCAATCTAACATGGACAGACCATGCCAATCCGCTGTTGGCCGGTATCGGGGAGGGGTCACAGGTGTGGATGAGCCATGGCGACACCATCACCGCCATCCCTGAAGGCTTCAAGTGCATCGCCTCGACGGACAAAGTAAAATACGCCGCCTACCAGGCAGAGGGCGAACCGCTCTGGGGCGTACAGTTCCATCCAGAAGTGTTCCATTCGTTGCAAGGCACACAGCTCCTGCGCAATTTCGTCGTCGGCATTTGCGGCAGTCGCCAGGACTGGAGCCCGGCTTCGTTCGTCGACACCACGGTTGCTGAGCTCAAGGCGCAATTGGGCAATGACCGCGTCATTCTGGGACTTTCCGGCGGTGTCGACAGTTCGGTTGCCGCTGTACTCCTGCATCGCGCCATCGGCAAGAACCTGACCTGCATCTTCGTCGACCATGGCATGCTCCGCAAAAATGAGTTCCACGACGTGCTCCGTGACTATGAGGGTCTGGGACTCAATGTGATTGGCGTCGACGCGAGTGAGAAGTTCTTTCGTGAACTGGCTGGTGTCAGCGAGCCTGAGCAGAAACGCAAGATCATCGGTCGTGGCTTTATCGAAGTTTTCGATGCCGAGGCGCACAAGATTACCGATGCCAAATGGCTGGCGCAAGGCACCATCTATCCCGACCGCATTGAGAGCCTCAATATCACCGGTAAGGTCATCAAGAGCCACCACAATGTAGGCGGACTGCCAGAGAAGATGCACCTCAAACTCTGTGAGCCCCTCCGCTGGCTCTTCAAGGACGAGGTACGCCGTGTGGGTCGCCAACTGGGTATGCCTGAGCACCTCATCACGCGTCACCCCTTCCCAGGCCCCGGTCTGGCCGTTCGCATTCTCGGCGACATCACGCCTGAGAAGGTACGTATCCTTCAGGATGCTGACGACATCTTCATCCGTGGCTTGCGTGAGTGGAAGTCCACAGACAAGGATGGACACGAGGACACGCTCTACAATCAAGTATGGCAGGCCGGCGTCATTTTGCTCCCGGTCAAGAGCGTTGGCGTCATGGGTGACGAGCGCACCTATGAGCGGGCTGTGGCGCTGAGGGCTGTCACAAGTACCGACGCCATGACCGCAGACTGGGCCCACCTTCCCTACGAGTTCATGGCCAAGGTGTCCAACGACATCATCAACCATGTCAAAGGAGTCAACCGCGTCTGCTACGACATCTCGTCAAAGCCGCCTTCAACAATCGAGTGGGAGTAAGCGTAAGCAAATTGCCGAGGTGCGGCTTGGCCCAAGTTGCCATCCTGTGCCTCTAACGTCAACCAGCCCGCAGCGCCTTCCGATAAGGGGCTGCGGGCTGCTGTGGATATGAAAGAATTTTCGACGGGCGAAAACAGTAAGGGTGAACCCGTGAAAGATGGACGATTGCTAAAAAGTAGTGTTGGGCTTGGCTTGTTGCTAATAAGGGATTGCCTCTAAATACATGTCTTTCAAATTGAGTATTACCAGTTTGAAACGTTCCAAGAGGTCTAGCCCGAGCGTTCCATCTTCGTCTCCCTCCAAGAAGTGTTCCTTCTTTAATTCTTCGGAATGCAAATCAATGCCTGTGTTCACCGTCACGGAATCAAGAACTGTTGTGCCGTTTCCCAGGCTGAACTCTTTATGTGGCAAGCGATAACTGCGTGTTGTCTGTACAGCACCTACACCTGCTACACGCAGGGAATCGGGTGTTCCTATAGCTTGTACCTCATCCTTATGCCGCCCATACCAATGTGGCAAGAGTGTTGTATTATAGCCGCCGGTATCAAAATGGAAATAAAGAGGTTGTCTGTCTTTGTCTGTGGTCGTAAATCGCAGACTTTCGCTATCTGTTCGCAAGAGGTTACTTGCATTGAACGGAAGGGGTGAGGGCGTAGCTGGGATAATGAACGTTTGATGTTCAAAGTCCAATTGAATTTCTTTCATGCGAAGCATTATTGGCAGGCCTATGACAGGAGGAAGCAATGTCCCAACGCTATCCACTTTTGAATTGCCGGTCTGGATGTCAACGACAAGAAAAGGGACATTGGCCCAAGTCATGTCACCGATATGTAAGGTATCTGCCATTGCATATCGCCCCTGTTGCATGCCGACTCCAGCCATAGGAACTGTTGCGTCTAACAGTCGCAAACCATAATCACGCGCTTGCTTGGAGGATATGACATTAACACCTGCGCCAGTATCAAATACCAACGCGCTTCCTAATCCGTTGATGCGCCCGTCCATCGTAATAAAATGCCCAGTATTCGTCTTGTCACCAACTGCATGCATCATATCGTGCGTTTTCATTGGGATGCGATAAGTATCGGGTTGATGCAGTGGTTGGCAAATAGGCATGTTATTGGCAAAGGCATGGTATTGTTGCGCAAGGATGAGAAGTCCTCCGACCTGCGTACTGTCCGCACCCTGAGTTTTCAGTTGGTTGCAAAGATCCTGCATCAGCGCCGCAGCTTCGGCGTAATGATCGGTACGCGCAAGGTTAATTCCCAATAACACAGTCATGTTCAATGTGTTATCTCCTAATTCCTCTTGATGGTTGTTCAACAGGTCGCTCAACACGATATATGCAGAGTCAGGTTGGTTGAAATAATGGTACGTCATAGCCAATGCCATCTTATGAATTAACGGACTGACGGAATCCGTTGGTGTAGCTTTCAGTTCGTGAGCCAAGTCAAACCAACGGCCTTCGCCCATCAATATCCTAATGCGCCCATCGGCATTTTGTGCCTGTACACTCAATGCAATAAGCACGCTGAGTAGAGCAAGAATTTTTTTCATGTTATCCAAGTGTGTATATGTTGGCAAAGGTAGTTATTTATTTGGCATTTCATTAAGAAAATGCCATTTTTCTCTGAGGGAAGTCGGTTAAAAAGCAATTCAATAGACAGTGGTCATTAGGGCTATATTCTTGACCGGCTGGGCTTCAGCTGTGCCTTAAAGTGGGTCCTTGAAACTGGAACTTCCCTACCCAAAGAAAATTTTCGGCTCTGCCCTTACTTCTTTCATTCCTGAAAGAAGTAAGGGCAGAGCCGAAAATAAGAGAAGAGATATCCTTGTCCGCTTGTCTTCACAGGACCGTCTGGGACGAGCTGAAGTCCAGGGCAGAGGTGGCTATGGGACTTTCACGGTGCACTATCCCGCATAGCTGTGTAGGCCAGTCAGGAAGTAGTTGACACCGAAATAAGTCATCAGCACCGTCAGAAATGCCACAAGCATGTAGGTGTGGAACACCATCGGGCGGCGCAGAGCCGGGAAACTGCCGTCATGAAGCGGGAAGGCATAGATGAGCAGTGTGACGAGCGCCCAAGTCTCCTTGGCATCCCACCCCCAGTAGCGTCCCCAGGACTGGTTGGCCCAGACGGCACCGATGAAGATGCCGATGGCCAGTAGGAACACGGCTGGATAGAGCAACAGGTGACTGGCGTCGGCCAAGCGGGTGAGTGTCGCATCGCGCTGTGGCACAGGCATGCCACTGCGCCTGACGATGCAGGCAGCTGCGGCACCGAGCATGGTGAAGGCCAGCAGCGAATAGGCCAGCATGATGACCATGACGTGGACGCTCAGCAGTGGCGAGGCCAGTACGGGCATGAGTTGCGTGATAGGTGGGTTGCTCTGCCCTATCATCGAGACCATGAGCGCCAAGCCGCAGACGATGAGGCCGAACGGACGCACGAAGGAGAGTCGGCGTTTCAGGACAAACATGAGCAACAGGCTGAAGCCGGCCATGCACTGCATCGTCTCGAAGCCATTGCTCATGGGCCAGTGCTGGCTGACGTAGCCGCGGAGGGCAATGAAGGCCAGAAGGTAGACGAAGCACACTGCGGCGATGATGTCCGTCGGGAGACAGACGCGCCGGGACAGGCTGCGACCATTGACGAGCGAGCGACAGAACAGCGCGAAGACGCCAATGCCCAGGATTAGCGGTACGAGAGCAGCCATGAGCCCGGGCTTGTAGTTGTTGTAGATGATTTCGGCTTCGAAGCGGGTGGGGGAGGGCAAGTTTTCCATACCGGCCATCAGCTCCTGCTGCTCACGGATCTTCAACAAGGCCTCGTTGGCTTGTATGTTCCGGCCATGCTTTATCTCGCGGGCCACATATTCCATGCTGCCCAGTATGAACTTCCAATCGTCCATCGGCATGTCGGCTGGCCGGCTGTCTACCCATGACATCCACTCGATGTGCCCGTCAGCCGTTTTGTAGGGATAGATCTTGATGATTTTGCCGGTGCAGACGAGACTGATGAGCTTGGCCTTCTCGTCGGCGGCACGTACATTGGCGTCGTTGCCTTCATGCAGCGCTGCTTCGAGTTTGTAACCTGTCGGCCCATAGAAGTCCGACAGGGCGGCATACTTGCCTTCGATGCCTAGCAGTTGTTTAACCCTATCCCCCTTGACACTGATCATGGGCTCGTCCTTCCAGACGTCATAGTCGAAAATCCATCCGGTCAGCACCTGTTCGGCGGTCAGTCCCTTGTATCCGTTGTGTCCATAGAGTTTGGTGCAGAAGTCTGCGGCCAGTGTCTGCAAGGGACAGACGCGGTCTTCCCAGTAGACGTAGAGCCGGCCATATGATTTGGCCAAGCCACGCTGAAGGGTCACAGGCGTCTCGTCGGCCGCGGCCTTGGCTTGCTGGGTGAAGGTGAAGAGCCCAAGAGCGAGCATGGCGACGGCCATTGTGCCGCGGAGCCGTGCGAGAAGGGCACGCAGCCTTGTGCGCTTTTGGAAGAAGAAGGCCACGAAGCCAATGAGCAGCAGTGCATAGCCCGTATAGGTGATGCCGATGCCCCATGGGTCGTAGGCGACAGAGAGCGTGGAGCGCTGTGGGGCTATGGCGGTCTGGTAGAAACGGTAACCTTGGTGCTTGAAGATGTTGTTCATCGAGACCGTGCCTTCAGTGCAGGTGCCGTCGGGTGCTATGATTTCTATGTCGCTGACGTAGTCCATGCCCGCTGTCGTTCCGGGATAGAAAATGGTGCGGCAGTCTTTGAGTTTCAGTTCGAATGGAAAGTGAGCCACATGCTTGTTGTCGAGGAGGTAGCCATTGACGGCGCGTGTGCCGGTTGCCAGTTCGACTGTGCCTTGGCTACTGAAGCAGTGTGTGACGAGTGCGCCAAGGAGAATGACAGCGAAGGCCGCGTGTATCAGAAGTGTAGCCGGTGCCCTGAACTTGACGCACCGGCAGACATAGATCAGACCACAGCACGCCATGACGGCCCAGATAGCCACTGTCCACGGTGCGGTGTAAATGTAGCTCATGGCCACAGGGGCGCCACAGGCTTTTTCCACGATGGTGGCTGCCATGAGGACGACGACAATCACGGCACACAGCCCGAACGATAGATTCTTGAGCATGATAATAACTGTTTTGAGGAATATGCCAGACACGCATTGCGCCTGTTACCTTATAAAGACTGACTTGCCTGCCGGTGTGTTCGGGCAAAGCAAGTCAGTCAAGATTTATGCATAAGCAGGCGTAAGGCCGCTGGCCTCACGGGTACCTACAGGGGTTTTAGATAGCGTCGATGAATTTGCAGATGGCCTCACGGTCAGAAGCATTCAGGGCGCGGAAGCGTTCAACAGCGCTGCGGGCATCGCTTTCCTCAGAGTAGCCGTGCCACATGATGGCTTCGATGACGTTGCGGGCACGGTTGTCATGCAGACGGTCAGATGTGGCCGAGCCGGTACACTTCTGATGCAGGCCACGGCCCCAAAGCGGTGTCGTGCGGCACCAACCGGTGCGGATATCATTGATCATGTGTAGCTTGTGCTGAACCATATCGGTGTAAGGCCAGATTTTCTGATGCGGGTAGCGGGGCAGGTCGTCATTGCCGAAGAAACCGTTCGGGTCACGAATTTCATCGTCACCTGTGTTCCACGATGGACGGTGGCACTGGTAACAGCCGATTTGTGTGAAGAGCTCTTTGCCGCGAAGCACTTGTGGGTCGTCGACATCGCGGGCTGCGGGAACGGCTAGTCCGCGGTGCCATACCATCAGATCCGTGTATTCGTCGTCTGTCATTTCTGCGGGCAGGTCTTTGGCCGTCAGGTAGTTCTTGATGCGCTCTTCCATAGTGCCGTTCCACCATGAAGCGTGCTCCTTGTTCGGGTCTACCTTGGCGATGTAAGCCTCAAAGCCGGCTTGCACGTCAGGGTCTTTCGAGGAGTATTCAGCATAGGTGCCAGCGGCGTCGAGGTAGTGGTAACGACGGTCGCTGCGCGTCACGTTCGTGATGTTCCAGATGGCATTGGCACCCGGGCCGTCCTGGATGGGACCGCGGCTCAGGGCGTAGGTGTAGCGCTTGGGATACTTCGTGCCGGTGAGGACATTGCTGTAGAGGCTTGTCCATTCGCCGTCCTTGAAAATGGCCGGGTTGATACCGTTTTTCAGGTATCCAGCCTTGGCGGCTTTCTCTTCCTTGACATACTGGGCCTTGATGCTGTCATCGGGGATGGCGTCGAGCAGGCCCGTGCCATAGATACCGATGGTGCTTTCGAGACGCACTTCGTAATCGTCGGGGATTTGATAGCCTTGGTTGTGGACGTAGATGGCGTCTTCAGGCATGGTCACCTCGGGATACTGGAGCTCATAAGTTGTGCCGTCAGGGAACTTGTTGCCCCACTGGTCGACGGCCGTCTTCCACTCGATTTTCACCTTGCTGGCGTCAACTGGAGCTTTGAACGGTGCGACAGCATAGCCCTGAGGCATACCGGCAAGCCAGCTGACATAGGCATTTGTATTCTTGTTGTAGACGACGAGCAGGCAGCCGTTGCCCGGGTCGGCGGTGTTGAACGATCCGTCGGGCTGGCGCTTGCCGTGGCCGTAGCCGGGGTGGCAGTGGAGGCATGACGTGCGGATGTAGACTGGGCCAAGTCCGGAACGTGTGCCTGTGGTGTTGGTCATGAAGGGCTTCTCGAAGAGGGCCTCACCATTCTTGAATGACTGATAGAACTTCTCTTCGACTACAGCTGTCGGCTGCTCGTAGGCGTTCGCCGTAGCAAGGTAAGCCGTACCGAGCTGGCCACCGGTATAGTACCAGTCGGGCTTCTCGTCTGTAGTGCCGTCCGTGTTCGTGATGTTGTTGTCATCTGAACAAGCCGAGAACGCCACTACTGCTGCTGCAAATAGCAGAATTTTGTTTGTGTACATGTCTTTGACTTTAGTTTTGATGAAAAGGGGTGTTATGTACCCATAAGCGGATGACAGCGGGAAAGAGCCCAAGAGCCTATTCCGACCATCATCCGTATTGAGGTTTAGCTTAAAAAACCTATAGCTGTGTTGCCAGCACCTATAGATTTGTTTGCTGTTTACTTGCCAAGCTGCGTGTTGACCTTGTTGAGCTGATCCATCAAGGCGTTGCAAGCATCAATAGCGTCTTTTGTCGTCTGGGTCTGGGCGTTCTTTGTGAAAGGCTCAGGAATCAGACCGATCTTGTCGATGGCGTTCTGGATGGCATTGCGCACGTCAGTGTCAAGCGTCGGGTTGACAGTCTTGATGTAGTCAGAGATGCAGGCGTCACCCTCTTGGATACCCTCGTAAGAGTTCTTGATTGAGCGGATGTTGTCCTGGAAGTCCTCGATAGAGTTCAGAGAATACGGCGACTCGATGTAGTTGCGGTTTTCGTCAGAACCACCCTGGTAGGGTTTGCCCATCTTCGTGTTGCCCACTTCGTCGGCGATATCTACACAGCCAGAGATGATTTCCTCGGCCACTTCCTGATAGGTCTTGTAGATAGAACCGGCTTGGCCAGCGTTGAGCATGTAGAAGCTGTAGTTCTCGTTGAAGCCGAGCTCTGCATCTTCAAGAATCTTCTGCTTTTCTTCGCTGACACCGTCAGTACCCTTCCAGCAGGCCTCGAGCAGTACGCACTGGTTGCGGAGATCTTCAGCCACAGCGACGAGATACTCCAGAATCTCCGGGGTATATGTGTCAATGCTGTGTACATGAGAGGTGTTTCCATCCTCGCTCAGTTCGAAGAGCACGTATTCGATAGAGTGGTAGCCAAGCAGGCCATAACCGCCATTGTTGTCGATGCTCCACTGCTTGCCGGCCTTGATGTCCTTGAGCAGGTCGTCCATGGCACTCTTGTCAAGAGGCCAAGAGTCGATGTGCGGGTCGATGTTGTGGTTGGTGGCGGGACCGAAGAGGAAAGCCTCGGAGAGCTCCCACTGTTTGCGGCTCGTCTTCCAGACCTCACCGGCCTTCTTGACGTCATCGGTGGTCAGTGTGCCTGCGGCAAACTTCTCCTTGATGGTCTCGCAGTCGTTATAGAGCTCGATGGCAGCGTCGGCCATGGCTGTATAGGTCGGGAGTACGGTATTGTTGACGTAGGGGATGGCTGCTTTCTGGAGGGCCTGCTCCTTTTCGCTCTGCGTTACCTCGGTTGACGGGTTGTTATCGTCAGAGCAAGAGGTGAAGCTGACCGTACTCATTGACAGGCAGAAAGCCATGGTCAATGCGGGAAGAATAATCTTTTTCATAACTCAGTTTGTTTGTGTTTTGAAAATTGTTTGATGTGTTGATTATCTGTATGGTAGCGGTGCACGTTCACTTAGAGAAACGTGCCGGAATAAGCGATGCCAAGTGAGACGCTGGGCTCGTTGTTGTATTTGTGAGATAGCAGGCCGATGGCATATTCGCCTTTGACCACAATCTCACGCATGGGATAGTAGTTGAAACCGACGGCTACGCGCTGGCGACCGCACCAGTCACGCGGTGTGCCACTTTCCATCTTGTGCTGGGAGTCGTAGGAGTCGTAGCGGCCGAAGAGGTACATGCGTTGCTGCTGGCGGGTGAGCTTGCTGCTAAGACCAAAGAAGTTGTAGCCAGTCTCGATGCCCAAAGCATAGGCGTCCGAAGCGACGTACTGCCGGTGCGACGGTGAACCGTTGTAGTTGGGCATGCCAATGTTGAAACGGGAGATGTGTGCGGCATCGGAGAGGTGGCCGTAGTCGGCGGAGCCTCTGACGATCCAGTTGCCACGATCGATGGCGAAGTCAAAAGCGCCAATAGTCACAGTGCCCTTGATGCCGTCATTCTTGGAGTTTTCAGTGGGGTAGAGGGTATTGCGGAACGAATTGCCAATGTAGCCGCTGAGTGAGAGGCGGATACCGCGGATAGGCATGAAGTCCAGACGCGCAGCACCAGCGTAAGAATTGGCTACCTTGAACTCATAGGGTGAGGCGGAGCCATTGTGGATCCATCCTTGGTTGCCAAACTGGTCACTGTTGAGGCCGGAGATGAAAAGGGCTTCATAGCGCAGGCTGCTCTCACTGTTCCAGAGCTTGGTCTGGCCCCAAACGGAAATGCCGGTCTCATGCCACGTGCAGGGCATAATGGTGTTTTCTCCCTCAGGGCGATAGACGCCGAAGAACTCTGTGGGCAAGTGATGGTTGTTGGTCTGGCCGACAGGTACAATGATATGTCCGGCGCGAATGTTGAGTTGGGGCATGAACGATTTCTGGATCCAGAATTGCTCCAACCCCACTTCGCCGCCACGCTCGATCTCATATTCATATTCGCCGGCTTCTTCCGTCTCCACTTCAGTGGCAGCTTCTATGCCTCCGTGTTCGAACTCAATCTCAGAACCGAGCGACCAGCCTTTGCCGAAGTCATAGCCGAGGAATATAACGACATGCGGCAGATCGAAGCGGCCATGGCTCTTGGCATTCTTGAAGCTTGCGGCATCTGTGTAGCGCATGTAGTTGTCGCTATAGAAATTGCGCGACATGACGGCTTCACCATAACCGCCGACTGTCAACCGCCGACGGACTTTCTCACCGAGGGTTTCATCGTTGTTGTTGGTGGAAGACTGTGCGGTCTCTGTGCGCGATGCGGCAGTTGCATTGTCAGACACCTCTCTATCGTTTGTTGTGTTGTCGGCCATTGCCGGCACCGTCAGCATGGAAGCGATGACAGCTGAAGTGATAAAAGTGGACTTCATTGCTTTGAATTGAGTTGTTTCCTTTTTCGGGTGCAAAGTTAGGGCCTTCACGCAACCCGGACAATCCCTAATTTTGTGTAATTTCAAAGCATCTTTAAGTGCCTGCTTGGTGCTGAGCTCCTATTACATGAACGGTGAATACCCAGATATGGTGATGAGAGGGTGTGCGTATTCTCGGAATAAAATCGTAACTTTGTAGGCTGAATATACGCTGTGCGTAGCATAGCGCACTAAATATCAAGGTTCTATGTCTACATTCTACAGTGAATCCTCTAAGATGTGCGACGTCATAAGCGATGAGCCGTCGTTACTGCAGTTGATGAGCCGCTTCGGCATCCCCCTCGGTGTCGGTGAGTTGACTGTCAACGAGGTTTGCGAAAACTATAAGGTCGATACGACAACATTTCTGGCTGTAGCGAACTTCATGAAGCACGGTCGGGATGTCGTCGAGCATTACATTGACAAACTCTCGGTTTCGGCACTCATTGCCTACCTCAGCCAAGCGCATAACTATTTTCTGGATTTTCAGCTACCCAATATCCGCCGCAAGCTTCTGGAGGCCATTGATTGTTCTCAGCAGAACGAGGTGGCCTATCTGATTCTCAAATTCTATGATGAGTACATGTCTGAGGTGCGTCGGCACATGCAGCATGAGAACAGCAAGATTTTCACCTACGTCAATCTCCTGCTTGAAGGGAAGAGGCGCGGTGATTTTGAGATTTCCCAGTTTGCCCGCAGCCATTCAGGCATAGACAAGAAGCTGCAGGAGCTGAAGAACATCATCATCAAATATTACACACCGACCGACTCCGCGGATCTTCTGAACAATGTACTCTTTGACATTTTCAACTGTGAGGCGGACTTGCGTCTTCATTGTGAAGTGGAGGACGAGCTGTTCATTCCAGTTGTGCAACTCTTGGAGGCCAAGGTCTCTGTCGGATCCGATGAACGCGCGGACGTCTCGGCTAAGGCCGTGCCGCAGGAAATCCTGTCTGACCGCGAGCGTGAGATTGTCGGTTGCATCGTGCGTGGAATGACCAACAAGGAGGTTGCGGAGAAACTGTTTATCAGCGTCAACACGGTGTTGACACACCGCAAGAATATAGCCCGTAAACTCAATATCCACTCTGTGAGCGGCCTGACCATCTATGCCATTGTCAATCATCTGGTCAACGTCGATGAGATAAAGCTTCAGTAGGCTTTTATTATGGGCTTTGTCTAGGAGATTCCGGCCTGGCTTGCGCCGGGAAGCAAGCTGGCTAAGGCTAGACATGTAGCATGCTGAGAATTTCGTGCTGGAACAGCCTTTCAGAAAACAAGAGAGAGGACACAACTCGATGGGTTGTGTCCTCTCTCAGTTTTCATTTAAGTTCGTGCTCTTCCTTCATGTCTATCTCCTGCCCATTCTGGTCATAGAATATATATTGGAGATAAGAGAGTTTCTGGTTGGGGATGATGCGCAGTCCCAAGCCATATTTCATCTGCCATTTCCGTTTCAGGCTCACTAGGCCCTGATTGATATAGGCAGCCACGAAGGGGTGTACGTGAAGTCGGAATGTTTTGATGCCCAATTTGTTGACCAAGAAATTGATTTTTCCCTCCAGTGCATCGGTAAAGAGAAGACTCGACTTGATCTTACCAGTCCCCCCGCATGTGGGGCAAGTCTCTTCGACGTTGACGTCCATAGCTGGCCGGACGCGTTGGCGTGTGATTTGCATTAGGCCGAATTTGGAGAGCGGCAGTATATTGTGCCGAGCGCGGTCGCCTTTCATGTTCTCGACCATGCGCTCATACAGCTTCTGCCGGCTTTCGGCCAATGCCATATCTATGAAGTCGACGACAATGATGCCTCCCATATCGCGCAGTCGCAGTTGGCGCGCCAGTTCATCGGCGGCGCCGAGATTGACGTCAAGGGCGTTAGCCTCTTGTCCATCGGGCGATTTGGAGCGGTTGCCGCTGTTGATGTCGACCACGTGGAGAGCCTCGGTGTGTTCGATGATCATGTAGGCACCATGTTTGTACGTGACTGTTCGTCCGAAGCTCGACTTGATTTGCTTCGTGACGGAGAAATTGTCGAAGATAGGTACATTGCCCTTGTACATCTTGACGATATGCTTTCGTTCTGGGGCGATGAGTGTGACGTAGTCACTGATTTCCTTGAAAACATTCTTGTCGTTGACGTAGATGTTTTCGTATGAGGGATTGAACAGGTCTCTTAGCAGAGCCACTGTCCGGCTGGTTTCCTCGTAGCAGAGCATGGGGAGTTTCTGCTGGCCCTGCCGGGCCTGTTGCACTTTCTTGATCGTGCTGTCCCAGCGTCCCAACAGGATTCTGAGCTCCATGTCGAGTTCGGCCACCCGCTTACCTTCCGCAACTGTTCTGATGATTACGCCAAATCCTTTAGGCTTAATGCTTTGTATCAGTTGCTTGAGTCTGGTTCGCTCTGTGCCGCTTTTTATTTTTGAGGAGACAGAAATCTTGTCGCCGAAAGGCACAAGCACCAAGAATCGACCGGCGAATGATATTTCACAGGTCAGGCGCGGCCCCTTGGTTGAGATGGGCTCTTTGACGATTTGGACCAAGAGCTCCTGGCCCACTTTCAGCGTGTTCTGTATGCTGCCGTCTTTCTCGAGGATGGGCTGGTTGAGCGCCTTGCTGACGGGGACATTCTTTTTCCCGTCTCCCAGTAGGTCGAGATACTTGACCTCGCTGTTGAAGCTGACGCCAAGGTCGAGGTAGTGCAAGAACGCATCTCTTTCGTATCCGACATTCACGAAGCATGCATTCAGGCCAGGCATGAGTTTCCTTACCTTGGCGTAATAGATGTTGCCGACAGAGAAATGCTCCGTGCGCCCTTCTTTCTGAAACTCGACGAGTCGCTTGTCTTCCAGCAGGGCTATGGAGACATCCTTGGGTTGGACATCTACGATTACTTCGCTAGTCATTGATTTTGATTGGTTTTTAATATGGAAACAGAGCATCGGCCCAATGACCCGTAGCCCTAGGGGCGGCGCTTGTTTCAATGCGCCCTTGGCGAGTCACTGGCGATAGCCCTTCTTCCCTATATGAAAAATGTGCCAACCGCTAAACCGTGCACGTTGTGTGCGTGTTTCGTATTGGCACATCCGAGTAAACTGCTATTCTGTCATCAGCAAGATGTTTACTTGCTCTTGTGACGGTTCTTTCTCAGTCTTTTCTTACGCTTGTGCGTAGACATCTTGTGTCTTTTTTTCTTCTTACCGCTAGGCATTGCAATATGATTTTAATGGGGTTAGAAATGTTGTTATTTGATATTCTGCATAAAGGTCTTGGCTGGCTTGAATGCAGGAATATTATGTTCGGGAATGATGATGGTTGTGTTCTTGGATATGTTACGGGCCGTCTTCTGTGCACGCTTTTTCAGGATGAAACTACCGAAGCCCCGGAGGTAGACGTTCTCATCGTTGGAGAGCGCGTCCTTGACAGAAGCCATGAAGGCCTCGACGGTACTGAGTACCGTGGTCTTGTCAATACCCGTTTTCTGGGAAATGGAGTTGACGATGTCTGCTTTAGTCATCTTAGCTTGATGTTTGTGTGTTAAACCTCTTTGTTGAAATCGGGTGCAAAGATATAATTTTCAATTGGTTTGGAAAAGCGGCAAACTACTTTTTTGCTCCCGGAACCGGGATTTTTTCTATCCGCTTCAGGTGCCGGCCTCCTTCGAACGGTGTGGAGAGAAATTCGTCCATGATTTTCCGCGCCTCGTCCTCCGGGGTATACCGGCCGGCCATGACGAGCACATTGGCATCGTTGTGTTGGCGCGCCATATGTGCGATTTCAGGCATCCAACAGAGGGCAGCGCGAATGCTCTGGTGCTTGTTGAGGGTCATGGCGATGCCTTCACCGCTTCCACAGATGGCGATGCCCTTGTCGCACTCGCCGTTTTCCAATCCCCGGGCCAAGGCGTGCCCGTAGTCTGGATAGTCGCAGCTCTCAGTGGAGTGCGTGCCGTAGTCTTTGTATGCTATTCCCCTCTCAGTGAGGTAGGCTTTTACCACCTGCTTGAGTGGATAGCCGGCGTGGTCACTTGCTAGACCGATGATCGTTGCCATGCGCGCAATGTCTTTTTCTTGTGTAGTTTAGTTTGTGGCGTCTCTGAAGCAGTCAGGCGGTCAGGCTCGGGCTGTCTCGTGGAGAAACTTGACAATTTCCTTGTGTATGTTGGATGGGGTGAATCCCAGTTTCTCATCGAGTACGGTATAGGGGGCACTGAATCCGAAGCTGTCCATGCCATAGACCTTGCCTTTGGCGCCGACCAGTCCTTCAAACGTGACTGGAAGGCCGGCTGTCAATCCAAAAACAGGCTTGTCCTTGGGGAGCAAGGCGTCTTGATAGTCTTGACTCTGGTGGCGGAACAGGCCTTCACTCGGGCAACTGACGACGCGGGCCTTGATGCCGTCTTGTTCTCGGAGCATCGCGGCAGCCTCGCCGAGCGTGCTCACTTCTGAGCCCGAAGCGATGAGAATGACGTCGGGATCCTTTTCGGGGACAACCTCGTATGCTCCCATCTTGACCCCCTCGTCGTATTTTGTCCCGGCAGGCAAATCCTTCACGTTCTGACGGCTGAATATCAATGCCGTGGGTGTCTGGGTGTTTTCCATGGCCATTCGCCAGCAGGGCGTGACTGCATGGACGTCACATGGGCGGAACACACGGACACTGTCGCGGCCACTGTGGTTTTTCAGCTTTTCCATGAGCCGGATTTGGGCTTCTTGCTCCACCGGCTCGTGGGTAGGCCCGTCTTCTCCGACGCGGAAGGCATCGTGGGTCCAGATGAACTTCACAGGAAGTTCCATGAGCGCAGCCATGCGGATGGCAGGCTTCATGTAGTCTGAGAATACGAAGAATGTGCCCATGGCGGTGATGATGCCGCCGTGCAGGGTCATGCCGATACACAGGCAGGCCATGGTCAGTTCTGATACGCCAGCTTGCAGGAAACCGCCTGCAAAGTTGGTGCGTGTGATGACGGTGGCGTGTTTCAGGAAACCGTCGGTCTTGTCCGAATTGCAAAGGTCGGCGGAACTGACCACCATGTTGGGCACGTATTCAGAAAGCAGGGACAGGCAGGCTGCGGAGCCGTTGCGCGTCGGCGAGTTGGGCTTTTGCTCAATGGTGTTCCAAGGAATGTCCGGCAAGCGGTTGGCGAACCAGTCGGCCTGTGCTTGGGCCTTGTCTGGGTTTTCTGCACCCCAAGCCTGCTCTTCGGCACGGAGCTTGCCGACGATTTCTGTCAGTTCGGCGCGGCGTTCCTCGTAGAGCTTGGCCACTTCCGGGCGAATGACGAACGGATTCTCGGGATCACCGCCCAAATGGCGTATGGTGTTGTCACATGCGTCTTTGCCGAGTGGTGCGCCGTGTGTCTTGCAGTCATGCTCATAGCTGGTTCCGTCGGCCTTGAGGGCACCCTTGCCCATGACCGTATGTCCGATGATGAGGGTTGGCCGTGCGGTCTCTTCGTTGGCGGCTTTGAGGGCGGCGCGTATTTGTACGCAGTCATTGCCGTCAATCTCGATGACGTTCCAGTTCCAAGCCTTGTATTTGAGGGCGGTGTTCTCAGAGATGACGTCTGCGGTGTCCGTAGACAGCTGCACCTCGTTGGCATCGAAGAACATGATGAGGTTGTCAAGCCCCAAGTGACCGGCGATGCGTCCGGCGCCCTGTGAGATCTCCTCCTGAATGCCGCCATCGGAGATGTAGGCATAAATCTTTTCACGCTTGAACCCCGGATTGCCGAGACGGGCATAGAGCGCCTTGGCCGCTATGGCCGCGCCGACGGCGTAGGTGTGTCCCTGGCCGAGCGGACCGGACGTATTCTCAATGCCGCGCTTGAAATTGACTTCGGGATGGCCGGGAGTGGGAGAGCCCCATTGGCGGAATTGCTGCAACTCCTCCAGTGTGAAGCGGCCGATGAGGGCCAGTTCAGAGTAGAGCATTGGCGACATGTGCCCCGGGTCAAGGAAAAAACGGTCGCGGCATTGCCATTCAGGGTCGGCAGGGTCGTAAACCAGAAATTCGGAGTAGAGCACATTGATGAAATCTGCTCCTCCCATAGCACCGCCGGGGTGCCCGGATTTCGCCTTTTCCACCATCGAGACGGCGAGGCAACGGATGTTGTCGGCCGCAGAGTTCATAAGTTGGACTGCATGTTCCATATGTTGGGCTGTCATCGATTTATATGAGATTTTTGCAAAAGTACGATTTTTTCCTTTGCCGCACAAGATGGCACTCTATTTTTTGGCCGGCGGCTGGGGAGACGGCGGCGTCAGTTGGCTGTCTTTGCAGGTGACGGCAGGGTGTTGAGCAGTTCGATCTTGCCGTTGTCGATGAGGTGGAGTATGAGTTCGCCGAAGAGCGTGTTGCACCAGGCAAACCAAGGCCGGGTATAGTCGTTGGCATTGTCCTTGTTGAAGGCCTCGTGCATGAATCCCGTGCCGGCTGTCGTGCTGATGAGGGTGGTGAGGCAGTCCCTGATTTCATCGTCGTCGCTGCTGGTCATGGCCTGCATGATGAGACTCATCGGCCAGATGTAGCCGATGCCGACATGTGGTCCGCCGATGCCTGTGCCGGCGTGGCCGGAAAAACGGTAGGGATTGTCCTTGCCCAGTACGAAGCGGCGTGTGTTCTGGTAGATGCTGTCTGTCAGGCAGACGTCGGCGATGTAGGGCAGTGAGAGCAGTGAGGGGACGTTGGCGTCGTCCATAAGTATCTGTCCGCCGTAGCCGTCGACCTCGTACGCGTAGATGTGTCCGTACCGGGGGTGGCGGACGATAGCGTGCTCCCTGATGCCGGCGTCTATCTCGTTGGCAATGGTGCGGCAGTCTGTTGCCATGCTGCCCTCGGCGTTGACCGTCTCCAGTATTTCAGCGGCTAGGCGGAGGCAGTGCCGGGCCATGATGTTGCTCGGCACGAGATAGGGCAGGATGGTGCAGTCGTCCGACGGCCGGAACGACGACACCACCATGCCGCAGGGCCTTGCCGGATGCCCGAGCCCGTAATTTGATTGGGTGTCGTGCATGGCGTGCGTGGTGCGCATGAACTTATAGGGTGTGGTGCCATCCGTGCGCTGTTGCTCGCGCATGACCCGGACGACATTGGCGATGGCACTGATCCAGAGGCTGTCAAAGACAGATGCGTCGCCGGTGGCTTTCCAGTAGGCGTGGCCCAGTCTGATGGGGTAGCAGGGGGAGTCCAGTTCGTATTTTCGCTCGAAGACGCCTGGTCGCATCTTCGTGTGGTCTTTTTGCCACATAGGGCTCATGCTGTCCGTGTCTTCAGTGAAGGCGTTGGCGTAGGGATCAATGACGAGGCAGCGCAATTGGCGGCGTACGACGCCCCGGATCAGGCGGCGCAGGCGCTCATCCTTGGTGGCAAGGCGGACGTAGGGCCAGACTTGTGCGCCGGAGTCGCGGAGCCACATGGCGGGAATGTCTCCGGTGATGACAAACGTGTCGTCATCGCCGTCGGGGCGTTGGGTATATTTGACAGTGGTGTCGAGCGTGTTGGGGAAGCACTGTTCGAACATCAGGCGCAGTGTTCCGTTGGTCAGCTGTGCACTGACATCGGCGATGCAGTGCTCGACGGCGGCAGATCTGAACGCCGGGTTGGCCGGGCGTTTCTGTGCTGTGACGGTAGTGGTGGCTAGGCAGATGGCGATGAGTGCCGTGCCCAATCGGCGTCTGGCGGATTGTTTCATGGGGCTGTCTGTTTGAAAGATGAAACGGAATCTTTGGTATGGCTGGGAGCAAAGTTAAGGAAGATTCACGAACCGGACAAGCAAGTTTTGCTAACTTCGCACGCTCAAACATGCTTCAACCAACAATTCAGATGTTATGGAGAAGATACAAACGATGATTTTCGACCTTGACGGCACCTTGCTCGATACATTGGCCGACTTGGCGGCGAGCGTCAACCATGCCCTTGTGGCCCATGGCCTGCCGCCTCGGCCGACGGCCCAGATTCGCCAGTTTCTTGGCAACGGCATTCGCTCGCTTGTCGAGCGGTCGGTGCCTGCCGGGACAGGGGAGGGCGACTTCGAGCGTGTGTTTCAGACCTTCCGCGAGCACTATGTGGCCCACTGCCTCGACGCCACACAGCCCTATGCCGGCATCATGGATGTGCTGCGGCGGCTCCACCGGCATGGCATCTCGCTCGGCATTGTGTCCAACAAACTGCAACCGGCGGTCAGCGAACTGGCCGATCGCTTTTTCAAAGGGCTTGTCGATGTCGCCGTCGGCGAGAGTCCGACAGTACGCCGCAAGCCGAATCCCGATGCCGTGCTCGCCGCTTTGGCGCAGCTCGGCGGGAGCAAGGATAGGGCCGTCTACGTCGGTGACTCAGAGGTCGACATCGAGACGGCGCGCAATGCCGGCCTGCCTTGCATCTCGGTGCTGTGGGGATTTCGCGATGAGGATTTCCTGCGCCAGCGTTACCCCGACGCCACTTATATACACCGTCCGGGCGAATTGCTGCCTCTCGTCGGTATCGGAGGATAAAGGTGTGCGTGGCTCGTCTGGGATATGGGCCGCCGGGGATTGCAAGAAGGGGCTATAATATAGCCTCACGGAGACCGTCGTTTCACCTTTTTGCCCCAATTGTCGGAACGGCACCTTAACTTATTTAACCTCCTGGCGGAATCGGAATGTTAAAGCGGAACCTCCGAGCAACTTCCCTAGGGCAAATCTGAATTAGCCCGGAGCAAATTTTTCTGACCCCTAGGGAAGTTCCGCCGAAAAGCGGGACTATTTTTGCCATATGCCGGCAATTTCGCTCAATCCAATGCAGGAAAAAAGGCCATCCGTGCGGATGGCCTTTTCCTCTACCGCAAAGTTAGTGCATTTCGAGGGCAGAAGCAAGCTGTGTTAAAGTCCAAAAAACTTGTGGGGACGCGCGATTCACGTCTCACGCAAGGGGGGCTGCCGCCAGTCATTTCTGCCTGAAGAGGAAGAACTGCGGGCGACCGTATACCTTGAAATCCTTGACACAGCCAGCCTGCGAGGCACTGCGCTGGCGCAAGCCGATGCCGCGTACGGTCTGGATCTCTCCGAGATCGATGATGACCCGGTGGGGGAACGGGGTAATGCTGTCGCCCCGCCATTGCGAGTGCCAGTACGTATTGTCCTTACCGTCGATGAGCAGGTCGGGGTCACCCTCGACGGGCTCATAGGTGCTCGCATAGACAATGCTCCAGGTGTCTTTGGGCAGCGGTTTGCCATCCTCACCATAGAGGGTCACTTCAGAGAGGCAGGAGAAACGGCCGTCATAAGAAGAGTCGACTTCAAGGCAGAGATGGCGCAGCGTCACCGGTGAGGCGAAATCGAAATGCTGCATGCCGTCGGTTTTCTTCATCTGTGCGGTCAGCACGCAGTCGCCCTCTTCGACGATGGGCTGCCCCATAGCGCGGAAGTCATCGGCTTTCGGCGCATTGGGGTCGGGCTGTACGCTGTCGAGTATCGGCGCGGGCAATCCGGCCACCTGGTGGTTGCCCTTGTCGTCCATCTCAAAGACGAGAATCCGGTTCTTGCCTTTCTTCAGCCAAGGGCCTGGCACGTAGAGTGTCTGCTGCGGACCGATGTGCCAGTACTTGCCAATGCTCCGACCGTTGACCCAAACAGCCCCTTTGCTCCAGCCGCGCATGTCGAGAAAGACATCGCCGGGGGCGCCGAGCGTGAATGTGCCTTGGTAGAATCCAATGCCTTCCTCCTCGGGACCAGACTTGATGCCCTTGCGTGAGGCTGGAGTCTTCGTCAGGTCGTAGAGTGGCAGCGGCGTCACCGTCCAGCCCGTGAGCTCCTTGCCGCCGAGCAGCACTTTCTCGGTGATGCCCTTGTGGTTGTCGAGCAGATCGGGCCCATAGTTGACGCGTCCCACGTTTTCGACCAATATCTCCAGGCGGGCACCGGCCGGAATGTCCACTTCAAGCTTGTTCTGGCGATAGCGGCGGTCGAGCGTCCCGATGCGCTTGCTGTTGACCCAGACGACGGCATAGTCGCGCAGCTCCTTGATGACGAGCCAGCCTTTGGCGGCGTCTTTGACCGTGGTCTCATAGTGTATATAGCCAAAGTCTTGGTTGGCGTCTTCCATCGTCATCGGTCTGTCACTCTGCAGGCGTTCGCCAAAGGCGGCCCGCAACGGCGCGGCCTTGGTCAATGTGACAGGTGCGAACGTCGCAATGGGGTTCTCGGCCGGCACGTCGGGCAGCGTCTGGCCGGCGGGCAGGTGTTTCTGGATCACTTCGCGGAAAGCCATGTATTTCGGCGTGATGTTGCCATACTCGCCCAACGGCGCGTCGTAGTCATAGCTTGTGGGCTGCGGCTCATAGCCGTAGCTTGTGTTCGCGCCATTGGTGTAAGCGAAGTTGGTGCCACCGTGAAACATATACATACTGACCGAGATGTCGTGGTCAAGCATCCACTCCAGTTGGGCGGCAGGGCTCTTGTAGTCGCGGCGTGAATGACGCTTGCCCCAGACGTCGAACCAGGCAGGGTAGAACTCAGCGACAAAGTAGGGGCCACCGGGGTGGAAACGGTCGATGGCCGTTATGATGTCTTGCCCGACAGCGCCGTTTACTGTAGGCAGGACATCTTTCATGTAGCCGTTGGGCATCTGCCCGGCGCCGTCGCAGGTGATGAAGGGGGCATTGAAGCCTGCCTGGACAAGCATGTCACGGAGTTTGCCGAGATAGACGCGGTCATTGCTGTAAGAGCCATACTCATTCTCCACTTGTACCATGATAATGGGGCCACCGTTATTGACAGTCAGTGAGGCCACCTCTTTCCCGAGCCTGTCAATGTAGCGTTTGCAGGCTGCGAGAAAGTCCGGGTCATCACTGCGCCACACCATTTTCTTGTTCTTCTGCAGCCAGTAGGGGAAGCCGCCAAAGTCCCATTCCGCACAGACATAGGGGCCGGGACGCAAAATGACGAACATGCCCTCCTCCTGCGCCGTGCGGATGAAGCGCGCCAAGTCAGCCTCACCGGTAAAGTCAAACTTGCCTGGTTGCCGCTCGTGGATATTCCAGAATACGTAAGTCGAAATGACATTGAGACCCATGGCCTTAGCGCGCCTAATGCGGTCGCGCCAATATTCCTTGGGGATTCGCGGATAGTGCATCTCGCCGCAGATGAGCGTGATGGGCTTGCCGTCGAGCATGAACCGGTCTCCTTCGATCTTGAAGTCGTGGGCAAGGCTTTGCAAGCAATAAAGCGCGGCAAGCACGAACGTGATAAGTTTTGTTCTTTTCATAAGTTGTTGTAATATAAACGTAAGCAGATGGCAAATAGGGTCTCCAGCAAAGCCTTTGAGGCGGCGACACAAGCCGTATCAGTCAAATGTCGCTTCGCACCAGCGGCAAGGGCCAGTGTCCCTGCTGCAAATGTAGCCAAAACAGGCCAACTTTCCACTGGCACTTCACAAAAACTTGCATCCCGCTTCCCCATTTCATCAGATATTTCAAGCAACGAACTACGCCGTCTTGAAAAAATCGCTACCTTTGCGGGCAATTAAAAAAACAAGGTGACCATGATAAAAATAACGTTCCCAGACGGGTCTGTCCGCGAATATGAAAGCGGCGTTACCGGTCTGCAAATCGCTGAAAGCATATCGCCACGCCTGGCCCAAGAAGTACTGGCCTGCGGCGTGAATGGTGAAACAGTAGAACTCAACCGCCCTATCAATGACGACGCCACCATCCGCCTTTACAAATGGGAAGACGACGAGGGCAAGCACGCGTTCTGGCACACCTCGGCCCACCTCATGGCCGAAGCCATGCAGGAGCTTTGGCCGGGCACGCAATTCGGTATTGGGCCGGCCATCGAATCCGGGTTCTACTATGATGTGATGCCCCCGACGGGCGTGACCATCACCGAAAGCGACTTTCCGGCCATCGAAAAGAAAATGCAGGAGCTCGTGCAGCGCAAGGAAGCCCTTGTCCGGAAGAATATCTCCAAGGCCGATGCACTCAAATTTTTCGGTGAACACGGCCAAACATATAAGAACGAACTCATCGAGGAGTTGCCCGACGGGCAGATCACGACCTATACACAAGGCGCGTACACGGATCTCTGCCGCGGTCCGCACCTGCTCAGTACAGCGCCGATCAAAGCTGTCAAGGTGATGTCTGTCAGTTCCGCCTATTGGCGTGGAGATGAGAAACGTCCGCAGATGACCCGTGTTTACGGCATCTCCTTCCCCAAAAAGAAGATGCTCGACGAATACCTCCAGCTCCTTGAAGAGGCCAAGCGCAGAGACCACCGCAAGATAGGCAAGGAGATGGAACTCTTCATGTTCTCAGACTTGGTGGGCAAGGGACTTCCCATCTGGCTCCCCAAGGGCACAGCGTTGCGCCTGCGCCTAGAGGATTTCCTGAAAAAAATCCAGAAGCGCTATGGCTACCAGCAGGTGATGACGCCGCATATCGGTTCGAAAAACCTCTACGTCACGTCGGGCCATTATGCCAAATACGGAAAAGACTCGTTCCAGCCTATCCACACCCCCGAAGAAGGCGAAGAGTATATGCTCAAGCCAATGAACTGCCCTCACCACTGCGCGGTCTATGCTTGGAAGCCCCGTTCATACAAGGAACTGCCACTGCGCATCGCCGAGTTCGGCACGGTCTACCGCTACGAGCAGAGCGGTGAGCTCCATGGACTGACACGTGTCCGTGGCTTCACGCAGGACGACGCGCATATTTTCTGCCGCCCGGATCAGGTGAAAGATGAGTTCCTTCGCGTGATGGACATCATCATGATCATCTTCCGCGCCCTTAAGTTTGACAAGTTCGAAGCGCAAATATCACTCCGCGACAAGGTCAACCGCGAGAAGTACATCGGCTCTGAGGAGAACTGGGAGCGTGCCGAACAGGCCATCATCGAGGCTTGTGAGGAAAAGGGGCTGTCCGCCCATATAGAATACGGTGAAGCCGCATTCTACGGCCCGAAGCTCGACTTCATGGTCAAGGATGCCCTTGGCCGTCGCTGGCAGCTGGGCACCATCCAGGTCGACTACAACCTGCCTGAACGCTTCCAGTTGGAATACACCGGAGCCGACAACCAGAAGCACCGTCCGGTCATGATACACCGTGCGCCGTTCGGTTCGCTCGAGCGTTTCGTGGCCGTGCTCATTGAACACACAGCCGGGCATTTCCCACTTTGGCTCACCCCCGACCAGGCCGCCATACTCCCCATCTCGGATAAGTTCAATGATTATGCCCAGCAAGTCCGCAAGGAACTCGACGCTCTGGACGTCCGCGCCTATGTCGACGACCGCTCAGAAAAAATCGGCCGCAAGATTCGCGACAACGAACTTAAGCACGTCCCCTACTTGCTTATTGTCGGCGAAAAGGAGGCCCAGGAGGGCACCGTGGCTGTTCGCGTACAGGGCGAAGGGGACAGTGGCAGCATGAAAATCACCGACTTCGCAAAGAAAATCAATGACGAAGTGGCCGAACTGACAAAAAACTATTAACTTTGCACCCGCTTATAAATACGCGACCAACATTCACCACAGACAACAACCCACTCACACTGAATGAAGAATGATAAAATGAAGAACCGCTACCGCATCAACGAGCAGATTCGCTCTCGTGAAGTGCGTCTAGTCGGTGATGAGGCTGAATCCACAGTATTGTCTACCCACAGAGCCCTGCAAATGGCGGAGCAGAGAGGACTGGATTTGGTGGAAATCTCGCCCAATGCGCAGCCTCCAGTATGTCGGTTGATTGACTATTCGAAATTCCTCTACCAGCAAAAGAAGAAGCAGAAGGAACTGAAGGCCAAACAGGTGAAGATTGACGTGAAGGAGATTCGCTTCGGGCCTCAGACCGATGAGCATGATTACAACTTCAAGCTCAAGCATGCCAAGGAATTTCTCTCGGACGGTGACAAGGTGAAAGCCTATGTGTTCTTCCGTGGCCGCAGCATTCTCTTCAAAGAACAAGGCGAGGTTCTCCTCCTGCGTTTCGCCAACGACTTGGAGGAATATGGCAAAGTGGAGCAGATGCCTGTCCTTGAGGGCAAGCGCATGATCATCTTCATTGCCCCGAAGAAGGTGGCCGCGCCAAAGAAAACCGAACCAGTGGCTGAGGACGAAGCGCCCAAGGACGAAGTCAAGGAGGTCAAGGTTAAGAAATCGGCCCCGGTTGTCAAGGCTCCCAAGGAGTACACGGGACCGAAGCTCGAAGGAGAGGACTTCTGACTCGACGTTGCGCGCCATAGCTGATGTCTCGGCCGGCACAGATCCATGACCAAGAACAAAAAGTAGCGCACCTGCGTATGGTATCTCACGCAGCCGCACTCATACAACAACCAACAAACAATAAAAGAAATGCCTAAAGTAAAGACTAATTCCGGTGCCAAAAAAAGGTTCGCCCTTACCGGAACGGGTAAGATCAAAAGACAGCACGCTTATCACAGCCACATTCTGACGAAGAAAACGAAGAAGCAGAAGCGCAACCTCGTCCATGTCGGCACGGTTCACGATGCAAACAAGCGCCAGGTTCGCGAATTGCTCTGCCTCCGCTAATCAAGACAGCTGTCCACACAATCAACCCCTCAGTCATTAACGGATGACCGGCTCAAAAGACCGCTGACGCGGCGCCGGCACTCTAAAACAAATCATTATGCCAAGATCAGTAAATCACGTTGCTTCAAGAGCAAAGAGAAAGAAAATTCTGAAACTTACACGCGGCTACTTTGGCGCTCGTAAGAATGTCTGGACCGTCGCCAAGAACACATGGGAGAAGGGTTTGACCTACGCCTATCGCGACCGCCGCAACAAGAAGCGCAACTTCCGCGCCCTGTGGATTCAGCGTATCAACGCAGCCGCACGCTTGGAGGGCCTTTCCTATTCCCAGCTGATGGGAAACCTGCATAAGGCTGGTATCGAAATCAACCGCAAGGTTCTTGCCGACCTCGCAGTGAACAGTCCCGAGGCTTTCAAGGCCATCGTAGCCAAGGTCAAGTGACTTGCTTACAAACGACTTTCAAATAACACCTATACACACGAGGCACGCTGAAGGCAGCGTGCCTCGTGTGTTATGAAAAAAGTAACAGCCCTGATGCCATGCCGCAGCTGTAGCGCTCCTGCGGCTGTTGCACAGGAACAACCCACCTTCAACCCAGTCACAACCAGCAAACCATGGGCGACGGAAACTTCAATCGCAGCCATCTGCCAGTCAATCCTTACCAGAGCGGCCACAAGGCCGGTCTTTCACAAATGCGCGTACGGGCCATTGAGGCATTCGCCAGATGGCTGGCGGAGCAATACCCTAATATGGGCAATGACGAAATGGAGGAACAGAAGCGGCATTTTGCCCGAATGCTCCACGGCGATAGCTGAGGCCTGCAAACTCCAAGGGGAGAATTTTACGGGTTCATCCAGCTCCGCAGGCACGGAATTCAAGCTCAATAATGTTGTTCCCAAATAAAATGTGTAAGTTTGCACGCGTCAGCAGGGCGCCAAGCTGAATCCACATACCAACCATCACAATGGACACCGCACTCAAACTCATTTATTTTCATGGCTTCGCCTCCTCTGGCGCAAGCGGCACAGTAGAACTGTTGCGCAAAATGTTGCCGTCGGCAGACATCATCGCCCCCGACATTCCGGTCGATCCTGAAGAGGCGCTTCCCTATCTCAAGCAGCTCGTGGCTGACGAACGCCCAGACATCATCGTCGGCACAAGCATGGGGGGAATGTATGCCCAACAGATGCATGGTTACCTGCGCATCTGCGTCAATCCGGCCTTTCGCATGTCGACCATGAGCAAGGTGCTCCGCACCGGCACGCACAAGTTTCTCAACGGGCGCAAGGACAATGCCAAGGAGTTCCGCATCACCAAAGAGACGCTTCAGCATTTCAACCAGATGGAACGCAGGCAGTTCGACGGCATCACGGCTGATGACCGTGAACTCTGCTATGGCCTATTCGGCATCAACGACACGACGGTCAACCCGGTCAATGCCTACAACACGTTCACCAAGTATTATGCCCATGCCGAGCGCTTCGACGGTGAGCACCAACTCAATGAACGCGTCCTACGCCACACGCTCCTGCCACTGCTCAAGAAACTGCTTGGCCAACGCTACGAGGCAGCCATACAGCCGCCACTTCCCGACTACATGCGCTACTGAACACCCATGACTACCGATGCCGCCAACAGCAGCCAAGTCACTGCCGGCCTGTATCTGCATGTCCCGTTCTGCCTGTCGCGCTGCATCTACTGCGACTTCTACTCGACGACTGCGGGAGTGGGCGAGCAACTGGCCTATTCCGACGCTGTGGCACATGAGCTGGACATTCGCTTGGGAGACGGCCCGCCGCCAACGATCAGTACCCTCTATATCGGTGGCGGCACGCCATCTATATTGCAGCCAGAAGTCCGGCGCAGGCTCTTCCGTGCGGTGAAGTCACGCGTCCGCCTGTCACCGCAAGCCGAAATCACCATCGAGGCAAATCCCGATGATGTCACTCCCGAATTCTGCACCGAGCTCGTCGGACTGGGCGTCAATCGCGTTAGCCTCGGTGTGCAGACATTCGATGACAGCAGCCTCCGTCTGCTCAGACGAAGGCACACTGCGGCCGAAGCGAAACGGGCGGTTTGTCGCTTGGCCCAGCACGGTATCGAGAACATTTCCATCGACCTGATTTTCGGACTGCCCGGCCAGACACTGGAACAATGGAGAGACAACGTCAGCACCGCACTCGGCCTTCCTATCAAGCACCTGTCCGCCTATGCGCTGATGTATGAAGAGGGGACGCCACTGACCCGCCTCCGTGACACTGGCCGTCTCACCGAGACCGATGAGCAGGCCAGTCTGGACATGTTCGAGGCCCTGCTTGACCTCACGGCAGGGCGTATGGAACACTATGAAATCTCCAATTATGCCTATCCCGGCTTTCGCTCACGCCACAACTCCGCTTACTGGCACAGTGTGCCCTACATCGGTATTGGCCCGGGAGCCCACTCCTTCGACGGTAAGGCCACGCGTCGCGCCAACGCTGCGGAACTGAAGGCCTACATCGCAGCGGTTACAGCCGGCACAGACGTACCTCACGCCGATGAGCACCTGACCGTCAGCGAACAGCTGGATGAATGCATATTCACCGCCCTCCGCACTTCAGAGGGACTAGACGTCAGCGCCGTCGGACAGCGCTTTGGCAGGCAGTGGGCCAAGCAACTGCTTGATGCGGCCCGGCCACACCTGAAAGCAGGACGCCTCTGCTTTGACCGTTCCATGCACCTCTGCCTCACGAGAAGCGGCCTCTTCGTTTCAGACAGTGTCATGGCCGACCTCATGTGCTGTGAGGACTGAAGCCTAGAGGGGACCGGTGTTTCCGAAAGCGGAGTGATAAAAAGGCGCGTTCGCTTGGCCGGCTTACAAAGATTGGCTAAATTTGCGAGAGCATAAGTCTGTTCAGCCAGACACTCACAGCAACACACCAGAAACCAATATCATCAAAATAAAAGCATCATGAGAGTTATCATCGAACCCGATTACGAGAAGTTGTCACAATGGGCCGCTGAATATGTCATCAGTGCCATCAATGCTGCCGCCCCCACAGCCGAAAAGCCGTTTGTGCTCGGCTTGCCTACCGGCTCCTCGCCCATCGGCATGTACAAGGCCTTGGTGAAGGCCAACAAGGAAGGACGCGTCAGCTTCAAGCACGTCTTGACATTCAATATGGATGAATATGTCGGCCTGCCCGTTGAGCATCCCGAAAGCTATCATTCCTTCATGGCCACTAACCTCTTCAACCACATCGATTGCCCGAAAGAGAATATCCACATTCTCAACGGCAACGCCAAGAATCTCAAGGCAGAGTGCGCCCATTACGAGCAGATGATCGCTGAAGCCGGCGGCATTGACCTGTTCATTGGTGGCATAGGCCCTGACGGCCACATCGCTTTTAACGAGCCGGGCAGTTCACTGACTAGCCGCACACGCCAGAAGACTCTGACAACAGATACCCGCGTGGCCAACTCACGCTTCTTCGGTGGCAAACCGGAAGATGTGCCCGCAACAGCACTGACCGTTGGCGTCGGCACGGTTATGAGTGCCAAGGAGGTGCTTATCCTCTGCAACGGCCATAACAAGTCGCGCGCACTCCAAGCCGCCATCGAGGGCCCTGTCACCCAGATGTGGACCATCTCTGTGCTGCAAATGCACGAGCATGGCATCATCGTCTGCGACGAGGCTGCTTGCGAGGATATCAAGCACGGCACTTACAAGTACTTCAAAGACATCGAGAAGGACAATCTCTGAGCTACATGTGCCGCCGGCAAACGGTGGTACGATGGGCCATACACCATACAAAGCAGGAGGCACACAGCACTCCTGCTTTTTCATAACACACAGCCAATGACCGACACCGCCACGCCCTTTTCGCGCCCTGTCTATGTGATGCTCAAACCGGCCGGAGCCACCTGTAATCTGGCCTGTGATTACTGCTACTACCTGGAGAAGAGCAAGCTCTACAACACCGGTACACGGCACTGCATGAGCGACACGCTTCTTGAGACGTTCGTCAGAGACTACATTGCCATGCAGTCGTCACCCGCCGTCCTCTTCACGTGGCATGGCGGCGAACCGATGCTACGTCCCATACATTTCTATGAACGGGCCCTCGAATTGCAGCGCAAATATGCCAACGGCAAGCAGATAGACAATGCATTCCAGACCAACGGTACGCTCATCACCGACGAATGGGCCCGTTTTTTCCGGCGCAACAACTTTCTGGTCGGCGTGTCGATAGACGGCCCGGAGGAAGTGCATGATGAGTACCGGCGCAGCCGGGGCGGACGCGGCTCATGGCAACAGGTGATGCGCGGCATCCGCACACTCAACCGTCATGGTGTGGAATGGAACGCCATGTCGGTGGTCAACGACTATAACGTAGAAGACCCCTTGGCCTTCTACCATTTCTTCAAGGAAATAGGGTGCCATTTTGTCCAGTTCACCCCCATCGTCGAACGCTATTACCGCCACCCCGACGGCAGGTTGCTCGCTGCACCGACAGACGGTGCACTGGCCGAGCTGGCGCCATTCAGCGTGACGCCGGAAGCATGGGGCGACTTTCTCTGTACCGTCTACGATGAATGGGTTCGGCATGACGTAGGCGATTATTTCATCCAACTCTTCGATGCCACACTGGCAGGCTGGATGGGCGTCCAGCCTTCGGTGTGCACACTGGCCGAAACTTGCGGGCACGCAGCCGTCATGGAATACAATGGCGACGTCTACGCCTGCGACCATTACGTGTTCCCGGAGTTCAAGCTCGGCAACGTCAACACAACGCCGCTGGCACAGCTCATGGCACGCGACGAGCTGTACCGTTTCGGACAGAACAAGAAGCGGCTACTGACGCGGCAATGCCGGGAATGCTCCTATCTCATGGCCTGTCATGGTGAATGCCCGAAAAACAGGTTCGCCCTGTCAGACAGTGGCGAAGCCGGGCAAAACTACCTTTGCAAAGGTTATTATCGCTTCTTCAGTCACGTCGCCCCAGACATGGACTTCATGAAATACCAGCTGCAACATGACGGCCCACCGGCTGCGGTCATGGACTGGATAGCACAAGGGCGACCGCCGTATCGCCGATAAGACCTGCCTGCCCTAGAGAAAATCCTGTGGCAGATTTCTTTATTCCACATGATTGAATTATCTTTGCAAAAGCAGATTAGCGCCTTACGCAACACGGCCGCAGGCCGATGCCGACGAAACCGGCCGTGGCACTGCAAGGCTCCAACCACAAGTCATCAATAAAACATGAAAGGAATAGTACTCGCCGGAGGCTCCGGCACCCGCCTCTACCCCATCACCAAAGGCATCAGCAAACAGCTCATCCCCATCTTCGATAAGCCGATGGTGTACTACCCCATCTCTGTGCTGATGCTTGCAGGAATACGAGACATCCTCATCATCTCCACGCCGCAAGACCTTCCTGGCTTCAAGCGGCTGCTAGGCGATGGCAGCGACTTCGGCGTCAACCTCAGTTATGCCGAGCAGCCGTCACCGGATGGTTTGGCGCAGGCCTTCATCATCGGTGAGGAGTTCATCGGCAACGAAAGTGTCTGCCTAGTGCTTGGCGACAACATTTTCCATGGCAGCGGCTTCAGTGGTATGTTGCAAGCGGCTGTAGCCACTGCTGAGCAGGAGGGAAAAGCGACCGTGTTCGGCTACCGCGTGAACGACCCTGAACGCTATGGCGTTGTGGCTTTTGATGAAGACGGCCATTGCGTCAGCATCGAGGAAAAACCCGAACATCCCCAATCCAACTATGCTGTGGTCGGCCTCTATTTCTATCCCAACAAGGTGGTCAAGGTGGCCAAGAGCATCAAACCTTCCAAGCGGGGAGAGCTTGAAATCACGACGGTCAACCAGCGTTTTCTCGAGGACGACGAGCTCATGGTGCAGACGCTTGGCATCGGGTTTGCCTGGCTCGACACCGGCACCCATGACAGTCTGAGCGAGGCTTCCACCTTCATCGAGGTCATTGAGAAACGCACGGGTCTCAAAGTGGCTTGTCTGGAAGGCATCGCATTGGCGCAAGGCTGGATAACTCCTGAGAAATTGCGCACTGTGGCTGAGCCCATGGCCAAAAACGAATATGGGAAATACCTGCTTAAGTTGATCGGGCAACGTGAGAGATAGCATTTGGCGTAATATCCTGACAGGCCTATGGCTTGTGGCTTTGTGCATCATGTTTGGCGCAAGCGACAAGGCTGCCGCGCAAACGGACGCTTTGCCCGACTATTTTGTGCGGGTCACATCGTTGTCTGAGATCACTGAAGACGACGTCTACGTCATTGGCGCAACGTATGAGAGGGATGGCCGGTTCTTTCTCATGAGCAACCAGGCGTCTGGCAACAACCTTAAGGCCATACAGCAGAATGGTATCGACGCTTCCGCCGCGATGCTGGAATGCGACGACAGTAAGTGCCTGTGGCGCTTCTCCCCCAAGGATAATGGCCACTTTGAGATCAAATCCAACGCCAGTGGCTTGTCGCTCTACAACTCGAAGAGCACCAATCTGACGCTGACTGCCAAAAGTGGAACGGCGTGGAGCATCAGCAATGGCGAGGGCTACAGCTTTGACATCACCGCCAATGACCGCAACCTCTCCCTCTATGTTCAGGACGTCAACGTTGTCAAGTTTGGCAACTATAAGTCATACGACTCCAAGGCACTGTATCTCTACAAAGGCGTCAAGGCCAGTCTTGTGGATGACGACAAGGCCGTTCCGATGACCGATGGCTCGAAAACCTGCCTATACACAAAAGGCTACATCGCCACTGCGGGATTCAGCACCCTGAGTGACAATGGTCTTAGGCTCGCCGACGGCACCGTCGCTCCAGATGACGCTATCGGGCTGTGGACATACGGGCAGTTGCCAGATAGCTGCTTCACATTGACCGGAGCAGACGGCAAGTACTTGGGATATGACTTTGCGCCGGCCGAAACGCCTGTGGTTTGGCGCATGAGCCAAGGTTACATCATGACGGTGGAAAGCACTCCCCGCATACTCTGTCTGGGCAGTGCGTTTTTGCTGAAAAGCCGTGCCGAACTGAATTTTGAAGCCCCCATCCGGTTAAGGGCAATTGGCGAGGCGCCGACTAAAGGCCTGACAGGCGGCAGTCGCTTGGTTCTCCACGGAGCTTGGGGGGCTGACAGGCTGGCCGCGCTTGACTGGGAATCCGCGACGTCGCTTGACCTTACCGGCATCAGTCTCCCCGTTAGTGGATTGTCGCAAGCTGGCCAACGACCAACGGACACCAACACTTTTATATATGTAGCCGCTACAGCCACTAGCCTCATTCCCTCCAGCTGGAAGGCCGTTGTGGCCAGTGACGGCGAGGCATTGGCAATGCTGACCGAGTGCCCGCTCATCGACCGCCAGAGCCTAGTGCCCGACACAGAAATAAGTTATGCGGCCAGCCAACTGTCCTATTCCCGCAATGTACATGCCGACGGCAATTGGGAGACGCTCGTCCTTCCATTCAGTGCCACACTGCCACAAGGTTTCACCGCACAGGTGCTACGAGCCTTTCAAGACGGAGAACTGCGTTTTGACGAAACGGCAGAGATTCCGGCCTACACACCTGTCATCATTCGCTATGCCGGGCCAGCGGTGTCGGCAGAGACGGTCAGATTTACCGTCCAACCTAAAACGGACGGCCAGTTGCTGCCGGCCAGTACGACAGCCGCCGGGATATTCACCGGCACATTCGCACCGATGAACATCGCTTCCGCCAGTGAGCATATCTACCTGCTCAATGATGAGGGTACCACGTTCGTTCTTGCCGACGCAGGAAGCGGGTTGGCCCCCTTCAGAGCTTACGTAAATGTGAATAACGCTCGGGGCGCCATACGCCTTGTCACAGATTGGACGGCGACGGCAATCGATACAGCCACGCAGACAAACGGTGACAAGACCGGTGCTTCCTATTATTATATAGACGGTCGGCGAACCACAAAGCGGCCAGCCAAGGGCCAAATCCATATTGTCCCCGGAAAGGGATTGACATTGGAATAACCACAAACATCAAGAATCCAAAACGCAAACATGACCATAGCCGTAGATTTTGACGGGACGATAGTGGAACACCGCTACCCGGAAATAGGAAAAGAGGTGCCCTTTGCCACCGCAACACTGAAGAAACTCATCGCTGACGGACACAAGCTCATTCTCTGGTCAGTACGTGAAGGGCAATTGCTTGACGATGCAATCACATGGTGCCGGCAACGCGGTGTCACGTTCTATGCCGCCAACAAAGACTTTGAAGAAGATACCCCCGAGCTCAACAAAAGCTATAGCCGCAAACTGAAAGCGCATTATTTCATAGACGACCGCAACATCGGCGGCCTGCCCGATTGGGGCATCATCTATGAGCTCATCACACGCCGCATCACTTACGCCACCTACATGGCGGAACATGCCACCGGCACCACACCGAAGCGGAAACGTTGGTGGCCCTTCTGATCGCTGGCCGCTTTCTTCCACTTCAATCACTCTCTACCCAGCAACACCATTATGATTAAGATACCAAGCGTATATCAGATTCGTGAACTCGATGCCCAGACGATCGAAGACGAGGGCATCAGTTCGCTTGACCTTATGGAGCGGGCCGCACAGGCTGTGGCTGATGCCATTGCCAAACGATGGGGCAGCGGCACGCGGCTAGTGGTTTTCGCCGGCCCCGGCAACAACGGGGGAGACGCACTGGCAGTAGCCCGCATCATGAGTAGCCGCAGCTATCCGGTCGAGGTTTACCTCTTCAACACAAAGGGTGAACTGAGTCCTGATTGTCTGGAGAACAAGAGGCGGCTGGAGGCCTGTCCCGATGTGAAGTTCACGGAAGTCACTGCTCAGTTTGGCCCACCGGCACTGATATCCGACACTGTTGTTGTCGACGGTCTCTTTGGCACCGGACTCAACAAGCCATTGTCCGGAGGTTATGCACTCTTGGTCAGGCTGCTCAACGACTCGCAAGCCAAAGTTGTCTCTATAGATGTGCCCTCCGGCATGCTTTGCGAATCGACATCCAATGATGAGGCCATCGTCCGGGCCCATCTGACACTGACGTTCCAAATGCCGAAACTCTCCATGTATTGCGCTGAGACGACACCGTACTATGGCGAGATAGACGTGCTCAACATTGGGCTCTCGGCAAAACGCCTCCAGGAGCTAGAAACAGACCATATCGCACTTGAAGATGCCGACGTCAAGAAACTCATCGTCGCCCGTTCTCCCTTTGCCCACAAAGGGACTTTCGGACACGCACTGCTCATCGCCGGAAAATACGGTATGGCAGGCGCAGCCATATTAAGCGCCAGGGCCTGCCTGCGCAGTGGCGTCGGAAAACTGACCGTCCACAGCCCGCAGATGAACAATTCCATACTGCAAATCGCCGTGCCTGAGGCCGTACTGAGCCACGATGTGGCTGATACCGTTTTTGCAACGGCTGTACCGGCCAACAACTATGACGCTGTGGCTATCGGCCCCGGGTTGGGCACAGACAGCGCCACTGCGGCGGCTTTCATCAACCAAGTCACGCAGACCAGCAAGCCCCTCGTCATCGACGCTGACGGCATCAACCTGCTCAGTGACCACAACAACTGGCTCAGCTTGCTGCCCGCTAAGACGATATTGACCCCTCATCCAGCGGAACTTCGCAGGCTGATCCATCGCCAAGCGAATGGTTCAGCATTGCTCGGAGAGGCACGTAGCATGGCCATCGAGCGTAACCTGTATATCGTGTTGAAAGGCCACTACACCGCAATCTGCACCCCTGAGGGGAAGGTTTACTTCAACGCTACGGGCAATTCCGGCATGGCCACGGCAGGCAGCGGCGACGTGCTGACGGGAATCATTGCTGCCATGCTGGCCCAACACTACTCTCCGCTGACGGCATGTCTCATCGCAGTCTATCTCCACGGCCTCGCTGGTGATTTGGCCGCAGAGCAGCTGACGGAATACGGTGTCATCGCCTCAGACATCGTCGACTACTTGCCCGCAGCGTTCAAGTCCATGTCTAAGTTTTAATTCTCAAACCCCAAACAGTTCTCTCAGCACAATGAAGAAGTACATCCTATTATGCCTGGCCTTGGCTGCGACAATGAGCGGCACGGCCCAAACGGAGGTGACAACCTACAAGCCTGGCATCACCGAAGACGGCATCACATATTTCCTACCTAAGACAGGGCTGCACATCACACTCGTTGCCACACGCACCATCCACACGCCCGGTGAATATTGCCAATACGCAGAGCGCTATCTGCGTCTCCACAACGTGCCGCAGGCGAAATACGAGGATTGGGAAATCAACGGTATCAGCGTGACGCCCTTCGGCACCGCTGACAAGCAACAGGCCTATAGCATCAAGGTCAAGACCAAGACCTCGGCACCGCTCGTGACACTTGCCCCCGACGGACGTTTGCTGGGCATCAACGTCGACAATGCACAGGGCGATACCAAACTGTCTGAGCCCTCGGTCGTCAAGCAACAGGGCAAGACCCTCAATCCCGCAGACTATAAGACGGAGGAGATTCTGGCAGCCGGCAGTACCACAAAGATGGCTGAGCTGACGGCCAACGAAATCTATGACATACGCGAGAACCGCTCGCTACTGACCAAGGGGCAAGCGGACTTCATGCCCAAGGACGGCGAGCAGTTGCGCATCATGCTCAACCAGCTTGACACGCAGGAGGAGGCACTGCTGCAACTGTTCAAAGGCACCACAACCACAGAGACGCACACATTCACATTAGACTATGTGCCCGACGGTACGACAGAAAAAGCCATTCTCTTCCGCTTCTCCAAGCATCTGGGCCTCGTGGACAATGACGATTTGGCCGGTACGCCCTACTACATCAGCGTGACCGACCTGAAGAGCCTGCCCGCTGAAGAGACTGGATCGGCAGGCAAGGGGAAAAAGCCTGCTGAGGATGTGCGGTACATCGTTCCAGGAAAAGGACAGATCAAGATCTTCGACGCGCGGCACGATATCTATGACACCACATTGCCCATGGCACAGTTCGGGCGGCTTGAGCATCTGGGCGGCGACTTGTTCAACAAGAAATACACCACACGCGTATTTCTCTCCCCTGAGACCGGAGGTCTGACAAAAATAGAGGCCGATCACCCATAAGACGAATGCAGCACAGCCTCGCGAGCGTATCGCGCCTATGAACTACCTGACCAGAGCCGCTGCCATTGAGCGTATGAACGGACTGGCTGGTGCTGGCAAGGATTTTGTCTTTGTCGTCGACTATGCCATGCGGAGGGCCATAGTGCTCCCCTTTGACTGTATCGACAGGCACCAGTTCCACTTCGACTTTCGCGGCATCGGCAACGACACCGCACACAGTGACGCAGGTGACGCCGCTCCGCGCTGGGACATTGTCCCGCCAGACCGTGGGGCCTATACCCAGAGTTTCGAGCGTGTCTGCCGCCACTTGCATCTCGGCAACAGCTTTCTCGTCAACCTGACTTGCCGGTTTCCACTCAGCACAGACCTTTCCTTGCCTGACATCTACCACCGCGCCCGTGCGCCTTACAGGCTATGGTTGCGTGACCGCTTGGTCTGCTTTTCGCCTGAGCCTTTCGTGCGCATTAGCGACGGCCACATCTCGTCGTTCCCGATGAAGGGAACCATAGACGCGACTGTGCCTAATGCTGAGGCGCAACTGTTGGCCGACAAAAAAGAAGCGGCTGAACATGCCACCATCGTCGATCTCATTCGCAATGACCTCAGCATGGTGGCCCATCAAGTCCGTGTCTGCCGCTACCGGTACGTCGAGCGTGTGGATACCAGTAGGGGCGCACTGCTGCAGACCAGTTCCGAGATAACAGGCACCCTGCCTCCCGACTGGCGACAGCATGTCGGCGACATTCTGTTCTCACAGCTGCCGGCTGGCTCCATCACTGGGGCACCCAAGCCCAAGACCGTCTCCATCATCGCCGAAGCCGAAAACTGCGAACGCGGCTTTTACACTGGGGTGATGGGCTGCTTCTGTCAGGGGCGGATTGACAGCAGCGTGATGATACGCTTTGTCGAAGAGGCCGATGGTCAGCTCTATTATAAAGCCGGAGGAGGGCTTACCGCCATGAGTCGACTCGAAGATGAATATCAGGAAGTGATAGCCAAAGCCTATGTGCCAATACGTTGAAACCATTCGTCTAGTCGACGGGCAACCGTGTGCATTGCCTTTCCACCAAGCCCGTATGGAGCGTACACTCCGCCAATTGCACCCCACTGCACCAATTCCAGACTTGACGCCAGCCGTAAGTCGGGTCGTAGCTGGCCACGGTGTCTGGAAGTGCCGGGTGGTCTACGGTTCAACGGGCATCGTCGGTGTCGATGCCACTCCTTACAGCTTGCGTCGCGTCGAAAGTCTGAAACTCGTTACGGCCGACGACATCGACTACACCTACAAGACGACAGACCGCTCTGCCCTGTTGCGCCTGGCGGCCCTGCGTGACGGCGCAGACGATGTCATCATCGTGCGCCGCGGTCTCTTGACCGACACGTCTTACACCAACATCGCCTTGAAGGAACGCAATACAGGAAAATGGCAGACTCCCCGCCACCCGCTGCTTTGCGGCACCATGCGTGAGCGGCTGCTGCGAACCGGGCAGATCACCGAGGCCGATATGAGCATTGCCGACTTGCCCGCTTTTAGCGATGTGGCACTTTTCAACGCGATGATAGATCTTGGAGCCGTCATTTTGAAGATCAGTGCTGTGGCGGAATGATGCCACAGCCTAGCCACTCTTGCTCGCAGAAAGAATCTTTTCTTCAATACTACAAGCATACTTCATGCAGATTTTACTGGCATGCGCCAAAACAATGACAGGCCACGCGGCACACGGACTGAGTGCCGCGACCGAACCGGCATTCCAGCAGCAGGCAGCCCACAATGCCATGCAGCTGGCGGCATATTCCGCAGCCGAGCTGCAAAGACTGCTCAGGACCAACGGGAACATCGCACTGGAAAACTGGCACAGGTACCAGACTTTTTTCGATGCTGGCAGTCGCGTTCCAGCCGTGTTTGCCTACGACGGGATAGCATTTCAGCGGCTCGCTCCGGAGACTTTGACCGAAGATGAGTTGCAATATGCCAATGCCCACCTGTTGATCGGCTCGTTCCTCTATGGACTGCTTCGCCCGCTCGACTTGATAAGCCGATACCGCTTGGAGGGGGACGTCGCCTTGCCCGGTAACGGGGGCAAGGACATGTTCAGGTTCTGGCAACCGATACTGACAGACTGGTTTATCCAGCGGATCAGAGAGGATGGCGGCATTCTCGTCAACCTGGCCAGCGCTGAGTTCAAGCGCATTGTAGACTGGAAACGGGTGATTAGGGAAGTGTGCGTCGTCACACCGGATTTTCGCGTGATGAAAGACGGACGGGCCAAGACGGTCGTTGTCTATGCAAAAATGTGCCGTGGCGCAATGGCCCGATGGATCTTGCGGAACAGGCCTGCCGCTCCCGAAGAGCTAAAGCGTTTCTGCTACGAAGGATTTGAATACAACGAAGCCTCAGGCGGGTGGATTCTGGCATGACATCGGTTCGCTTGAATAGGCCATGATGGCTTCTTCTCCGAGCCAGAAGGGATTTGCACTCCCTTCGTTCACACCTCGTCCCCATAAAGGCGCTAGGCAGATGCTCGTCAAGGTTAGGGTAGGAGTGTCATCCAACTGCAGCCTCTTGCAGGCACACTATGGTTAGCGCCTAGAGCTACGTCCTTGCCGGAAAGCTCCACGGTCCTTCAAGAATTTTTTTGGTTTAACACAGCTTGCTTTCGGCGCCGAGAAGCAGTATATTTGCAACAGAGGAAAAGGCTGTCCGCACGGATAGCCTTTCTTTATGCCCTTTAGTCATTCATATTGCCATCATATGGCAGAAACTGGTTCGGTTTTCTGGGAAACTTCCCCTAGCCCCGGAAGAATTTGCTCCGAGCTAATTCAAATTTCCCCTAGGGAAGTTTCGCCGATAGCCCATTTTAACTCGCCAGACGGGTGCGAAGGTTAAATAGGTTAAGGTGTCGGCGGAGCATTTGGAGCAAAAAGGTGAACCGGCTGCTGGCTAGGCCTTATATTATACCGCACGCATGGGTGCAGGCAAGACTGATGCCGCCACAACACATTCAACCTGTCACCTCGCAACCCGCATGGCGCGGTCGCCATTGTGTTTCACCGCTTTTGCCGTACGCACTCACTCTGAACTGCCGCCTAGATTCCAATTAGCGGCCCAGCCGTTTCGACTAATCCATATTATTGTGCTACCTTTGCAGCATAAATTTAGAAACTGAATCTCCTATGGACAGTAAGCAACGCTACATGATGCGCGGAGTCTCCGCCATGAAAGAAGACGTACACAACGCGATCAAGAATATAGACAAGGGGCTTTATCCCAAAGCTTTCTGTAAAATCATTCCCGACATTCTGGGGGGCGATCCCGAATATTGCAACATCATGCACGCAGACGGCGCCGGAACAAAATCAAGCTTGGCCTACGCTTATTGGAAAGAGACAGGCGACCTCTCTGTGTGGAAAGGCATCGCCCAAGACGCCCTGATCATGAATACCGACGATCTGCTCTGCGTGGGTGCCACAGACAACATTCTGGTCAGCTCAACCATTGGGCGCAACAAGATGCTGATACCGGGAGACGTGATTTCTGCCATCATCAACGGTACGGACGAGCTGCTCCAGCAAATGCGCGATATGGGCATTGGCATCTATTCGACAGGCGGTGAAACCGCAGACGTAGGTGATCTGGTCCGTACAATCATCGTAGATTCGACCGTCACCTGCCGCATGAGGCGCAGCGACGTCATCGACAACGCCAATATTCGCCCGGGCGATGTCATTGTGGGCCTGTCCTCCTCGGGACAAGCCACCTATGAGCAAACATACAATGGCGGAATGGGCAGCAACGGCCTCACTTCGGCCCGCCACGACGTGTTTGCGAAATACCTCGCAGAAAACTATCCGGAAACCTATGACCGGGCAGTCCCGGAAGAACTCGTCTACAGCGGCCATTACCGCCTGACAGACACTGTGGCGGGTAGCCCGCTCAACGCTGGCCGACTGGTCCTCTCTCCGACCCGCACCTATGCCCCTGTGGTCAAGCGCCTGCTCGATGAGTTACGCCCCGATATACACGGCATGGTGCATTGCACTGGAGGCGCACAGACCAAGGTGCTGCATTTTGTCGGCGACAACTGCCGGGTGGTCAAGGACAATCTGTTCCCTACGCCGCCGTTGTTCCGCGTCATTGCGGAGGAAAGCGGTGCCGACTGGGCCGAAATGTACAAGGTGTTCAACATGGGGCACCGGTTGGAAGTCTACGTCCGTCCAGAACTGGCCGATCGCATCGTCGCCATCTCCAAGAGTTTCAACATCGATGCCCAAGTGGTGGGACACATCGAGGAAGGGCCACGCTCGCTGACCATAAAGAGTGAGATGGGCGAGTTCCATTATTGAATAGCGCCCATTGGATTCGCTCCAGACTGCCCCTCCCGCAACCCTCTTACAAGTTCAGAAACACAATTAGGAACCCATGGCGAACAATCTCAGCAATTCACTGCTCGACAAGCTCGATGGACTGACGGCGCGTTTTGAAGAAGTGAGTACGCTTATCACAGACCCGGCCGTCATTGCCGACCAGGCGCGCTACGTCAAGCTGACCAAGGAATACAAAGAGCTGGAAGACCTCACAGCCGCCCGTAGGGAATATGCCAATCTCATTGGCAATCTCGAAGACAGTAAGAACATCCTGCTCAACGAGTGCGACCCAGAGATGAAGGAGATGGCCCGTGAGGAGGTGGCAACCTGCGAAGCGCGTCTCCCACAGCTTGAGGAGCGAATCAAACTGATGCTCGTGCCCAAGGCCCCTGAAGACGCCAAGAACGCCATACTTGAGATACGCGGGGGCACCGGCGGTGATGAGGCAGCCCTGTTTGCCGGCGATCTCTTTAGGATGTATGCCAAATATTGCGAGCAGAAAGGTTGGAAATTGGAGGTGTCCAGTGCGAATGAAGGTGCGGTAGGAGGTTTCAAGGAGATCGTCTGCTCGGTGACCGGCAGTGACGTCTATGGCACACTGAAATACGAAAGCGGTGTGCACCGCGTGCAGCGAGTGCCGGCCACGGAGACCCAGGGGCGTGTGCACACCTCGGCCGCGACAGTGGCTGTGCTTCCCGAGGCTGAACCGTTTGACGTGGTGGTCAATGAGGGCGAAATCAAATGGGATACCTTCCGCTCGTCTGGGGCGGGCGGGCAGAATGTCAACAAGGTCG
>OIYP01000107.1_pt1 | contig 59555 bp, 40 predicted proteins | sample 1588261 | NCBI WGS metagenome assembly OIYP01 (sample SAMN03283293) | human gut metagenome | biome: human-associated habitat; material: feces | host: Homo sapiens | place: Peru | collected 2012 | reverse complement strand
CCAATGCTCAGGCACCATTCCAATCCACTTTATGCCGGAGTCCTTCATCTTGGCGTTAGGATTAATGCCGTGCGTGACGGCATCGGAGATGATGGTTTGCTTTAACTCCTCCAACGCCTTGATCTTCTTCTCTGCCGCGGCAATGTACCGGTCTATCTTCGCTACCTTGCCATCCAGATAAGATACGATTGCTTGCTGTTCTAACTTATTAGGTATAAGCAAGGTTGACTTTTTCAGAATTCCTTTGCTGATGCTATAGACCTTTACTCCATTTACCAGAGTTTGAACTTGACTTTTCCAATTCTTAGATTGAAAAAAATAAGCATAATACTTAGGTACTTCCAACTTTAAAGGACGAGCGATAACTGTATGATAACCAGCGAAAATTTTACCTTGATAATTATTGAACGAACAGTTTCCAGCCCCTTCAATATCTTCTGAGGTATCAGCAAAAATAAAATCATTTGCTCGCAAAAGTGATTGTGGATTCGTAATAATGAATTTAGGTGATACAAACCTGACTAAATCATCATTCATTGCTGTACCTGAATTAAGTTTTGAATGAATTTGTCCATAGCTTATCACCGCAATTCCGGAAGAAATTAGATCGGCCTTGGTAATCGGTAGCCCTTTACCATAGGAAAAATTGCGACTAAATGGCTCAACTTCCCAATGTGTTGGTATCTCCCCAATCCACTTCACCCCACTATCCTTATATTCGCTGTATCGCTTCATCATCAGTCCTCCAGAATCTCATTGAGCAAGCCGTCGGTCTGTGCCTCCAGCTCGCGGATTTCGGCGGAGATGGCCTCGCGTGAACGCAGCTCCACCGGCTTGTAGAAGTATTTGGTGAAGCTCAATTCATAGCCAATCACCGTTTTGCTGACATCCACAAACGCATCCGGCGCGTAAGGCAGCACCTCATTGCGCATGAAAGCGTCAATGCCGCCCTCATAGAGCAAGGGCACCTGCTCGGAATCGCGCAAGGCGGGGTCGGTTTCGCCCTCCACGGCCACAGCCTCCGGGTCGGTGACGGTGATCAGCGGGCGCAACTTCTTCAGGAGCGGCTTCTTCAGGTTCAGCGCACTGGCGTAGCGCTCCCAGTCGTTGAGCGGCACGTCAGGCGGCACGGCCCTGATGGCCTCGCGGCAGGCCTCAATCTCAGCCGGTTTCAGCTTGCCGCGCGTGAGGCCGGCATCCGGACAGACACGCAGGCGCAGGGGACGCTCCACCGTAACCTGCCAGTAGCCGAACTCGCGGTTGTCGAAGATGCGGCTCTGTCCGTTCTCCTCAAAGTCCATGAGCAGCCTGACGATGGCCCGGCGGTCGTCGGCGCCCACCTCGCAGTTCTTGTTGCCGAGGTTCCTGCGCAGCGGTGTCTTGATGGCCGTCGCGTCGATGAGCTGCACCTTGCCTCGGCGGCGCGGCTCCTTGCGGTTGGTCACGATCCACACGAAGGTGCCGATGCCCGTGTTGTAGAACATGTTCTCCGGCATGGCGATGACCGCCTCGAGCAGGTCGTTCTCGATGATGTAGCGGCGCAGGTTGCTCTCGCCCCCGTCGGCGTTTCCCGTGAAGAGCGACGAGCCGTTGTGTATCTCGACGATGCGCGTGCCCTGCTCGTCGTCGTCGCTCATGCGGCTGACGTTGTTGGCCAGAAAGAGCATCTGCGGGTCGCCGATGCCGGGGACGAAGCCCAGCGTTGTGCCGCCGATGCGCCCGAAGAAACGCGGGTCGGCGATTTTTGACTTGTCGGAGATGCCCCAGTGCTCGAGGTCGGCTTTCCATGGCGTGCCGAAGGGCGGGTTGGAGATGCAGAAGTGGAACTTCTTGCCGGGGTGCCCGTCCTCGCTGATGGTGCTGCCGTTGACGAAGCGGTCGCGGCTGACGCCCCCCTGGCGGTAAGTGAAGCCGGCGCTGTGGCCCGAGAGCATCAGGTCAGCCTTGCAGGTGGCGAACGTCTCGGGCTGCAGCTCCTGGCCATAGAGCTCTGTCGTCCAGCGTCTATGGCGCTGTTCGGCCAGCTGGCGGATGCGGTCTTGCACGAGCGACAGGATGCCGCCCGTGCCGCAGGCCCCGTCGTAGATGCTGTAGCGCTGGTTGCGCATCCGGTCAGCTATGGGCAGGATGGCGAGGTCGGCCAGCAGGCTCACGTAGTCGCGCGGCGTGTAGTGCTCGCCGGCCTCGGTCACGCTGTAGTCCTCGTTGAACTTGCGCAGCAGTTCCTCGAAGAGCGTGCCCATGGTGTGGTTGTCGAGCGCCGGCAGTCTCTCCGCGTCCTTCCTTTCGCCCGTGCCGGGGTCGGTCACCGGGACCATGACCGGCGCGGAACCCAGGTTGACGTTCCTGTCGGTCATCTTCTCAATGAGCAGTCCCAGGCGGCCCACGGCAGAGAGCTTCTCCACATAGTGCCGCAGGTCGAAATTGGTGATGATGTCCTGCACGTGCTTGCTGAACCCGTCAAGATAGGCCAGGAAGTTCTGGCGCAGGCGCGTGCTGTCGGTCTCCGGGCGCAACAGGCCCATGGTGAAGGGGGAGGTGTTGTAGAACGGGTAACCGGTTATCTGGCAGAGCTGCTGCTCCTGGCTCTCCGCCGGCATCATGGCGAACTCCTTCGACTCACTGAACAGAAGCGCGGCCTCCTTCGTCGGCTCCAGCAGCAGGTCCAGACGCCGGAGGACGATGAATGGCAGTATGATTTTCTTGTAATCGCCCTTCTCGAAGGCCTGCACCAACACATCGTTGGCGATGTTGAACAGGAACGAGAACAGGCTGTTGTATTGCGATGGGTTCATGGGGCTGGATTGTTTGCTGGCGCTGTCGGCCGCTTGCCGGGAGCCATGCCGTTCCGCGAGCGCGGCACGGAACCGGCCAAGAGGCCTTTTGGGTGCTATAACAGTTGCTCCCGCGAAGATAGTGTTTTCTTGCCAATCGCGCGCGGATTCGGTGTGGAAATCACGGATGGCGGCGAATTATTGGCGCTTCCTTGCCGTGCCTGCCTCCTTGTGCCGTCGCCCATTGTGCCCCCATAATATAGCGCCGCGCCACCTGCCGCTTCACCTTTTTGCCCCAATTGCCGGAACGGCGCCTTAACATCTTTAACTTTCAGCCGGATTCAGAATGTTAAAACGGCACTTCAGCGAAACTTCCCCGGGGCAAAAATGAACTGGCCCGGAGCAAATTTTTCCGGGGCTAGGGCAAGTTTCCCGGAAAACCGGGGCAGTTTTCGCCATATGCTGGCCATTCGGGCGGCCACCGGGCATGGAAAAGGGCCATCCACGCGGACGGCCCTTTCCTCTGTTGCAAAGATACTGCTTTCTGGCGCCGAAAGCAAGCAGTGTTAAATCCCAATCGGGCATCAGGCCGTCATGGGATCACGCGAATATGATGATGGTACGGGGTTGACGGCGCATGTGTCGCGCATCATCAATCGCACACCATCATTACACGTCTATTGCCTTCCGGTAAAACATTTGGCTTGGGCTGAAGTTTTACCGGACAGCAATAAGTCCTTTTGACTGGATAAGATGAACCCGCCCCACTTTCTGGGAGAGACACTTCACCGGGTCAAAACATACGGTTCAGCGCTCATTGGCCTAAGAGTGCCCAGACTGCGGCTTGTGCCAGCCAAGCGTCACGTTCTGTATCAAGCAGCTGCTTGCGGGCTTCATTGCTGAAAGTGATCTCCAGCAGGTAGTCGCGCAGGGAGATCTGTCCCAGCGCCAGTGAGCGCGAAAGCAATGCGGCATTATCGGTGCGTCCTATCTGTGTGCGCAGGTCATTTACCGTTTCCTGTAGCCGTAGTGCCTCGGCATAGCGCTGCTCGGCAGTCAGGCGCGCGGACATCGTTACGTCCTCACGTGCCAATTGTGCACTTGCCAGAGCTTCTCGGCTCTGGCGTTTCCGCTGTTTGGCACTGCCCCATATCGGGAGGGTGACCCCCAGGCTCAGTCCGCTATAGTTTTGGCCCTTGACATATTCCCCTGTGAAGCCCACGGACAGCGCAGGAATGGCCAGTGCCTTCTGCAAGGCCACGTCCGCGCGCCGCTCAGCGACGGTGGCGTCGGCCGCAGCCACCTGTGGTGAAGTGGCGATCTGCTGGAGTAGGGTGGCTAAAGGTGGAAGCGGTGGGGCCAGCCAAGCGGTATCAGTGACGCAGACTGGCCTACCACCATTGAGCCGTACAAGCTCAGCCTGTGCCTTGGCCTGATCAGACTCAGCCCGTCGCAGCTCCGCAGCTACAACGGCCGCGTTCAGGCGCACCTTGTTGAGCTCGGGCAGGCTGATGCCCCCTTTCCCGTTTTGCTTTTCGACAAGTTGCAGGAGTTCCTCACTCTGTGTGGCGCGTCGACGCAGCTCGCGACAGAGGGCATTGGCGTAGGCCATTTCCACATAGGCCTCATCCGCAGTGGTCAGCAGGGCTTGTCGCTGAACCAGATAGTCGCGCTCCAACCGCATTTGCGCCTCGCTGACGGCTTGCCGGCGGCGTCCGGTGAGCGTTCCCCAGTCGAGTGTCTGTGTGACGTCAATGTTCTTGCGTGCCGGCACGCCGTCTGGCGAACCTTGGTAATAGGCCATATCGACTTCGGGGTCTGGCAGGCGAAGGTCGACAGCTTGGGCGGCCTTGTCCGCAATGAGCTGACGGCGCATGGCCGCCAGCGTGACATTGTTCCTTTCAACAGAATCAAGCCATGCGGCACGTCCCTGTCCGCTGGCGGCATGGGGCTGGATGAAGAGAAGTCCAAGACCGGCGCCCATAATGATCTTTCGTATGTTCATGGTTCTACTTTCAGTTATTGTTGGATTGACGTGAGCAGTAGCGGCAATAGACAATGGGAATGACGATGAGGTTGAGCAGTGTGCTCGTCAGCAGTCCCCCAAGCATCACTTGGGCCATGGGGCTTTGTATTTCATTTCCTGGCAGGTCACTGCCTATGGCCAATGGTATCAGTGCCAACGCCGAAGCCAGTGACGTCATTAGTATCGGCAGTAAGCGGTCTGCCGATCCATAGAGGACACAGGCGCGGAGCGGCATACCCGACCGGCGCAGTCCGTTGTAGCGGTCGACAAGGAGCATACCGCCACGCGTGGCGATGCCGAAGAGCGAGATGAATCCGATAATGGCTGGAATGCTGATGACGCCTCCCGTAAGCATAATGGCCGCTACGCCGCCGGCAAGGGCCAGTGGGAGATTGACAAGCACGACAAGGGCTTGGAGCCATGAGCGGAATTGCATGAAGAGCAGCAGCAGAATGACCAGCACACTGACCGCTGAAAGCAGCAGCAGTGTACGCGATGCCGCCTGTTCGCTTTCAAACTGTCCGCCATACTCGATGTGGTAACCCTGTGGCAGCTCGACGCGCTCACTGACGCGCTGCCTGATATCGTTGACCACAGAGCGGAGATCACGTCCGGTCACATTTGCTGAGACAACAAGCTTGCGCTGTGCATTCTCACGGCTGATGGTGTTGGGGCCGGCATCGGAGATGACATCGGCTACATCGGCCAAGGCCACCTGCTGCCCGTTGCCGGTATCGATGAGCAGGTTCCGGATATCTTCAATCGTGGCCTTGTCTCCATCGTTCACTTTGACTGTCAGATCGTAGGTTCGCCCATCACCTGTGACCTGTGAGACGGCCTCACCCCCAAGTGCCACACTGACAAAGCGAGAGAACTCCGGCAATGTGATGCCACAGCGCGCCAATAGCTGCCTGCGGGGGGTGATGGTCAGCTGCGGACGGTCAACCTGTTGCTCGACATTGAGATCCTCAAGCCCCTTCACATCACCGACAGCACGTTTGATGCCAAGACCGATCTCGTGCAAGCGACCCAAGTCGGTGCCGAAAATCTTAATGGCTATGTTGGCCCGGGTACCAGAAAGCATGGCGTCGATGCGGTGAGAGATGGGCTGGCCGATCTCGACACTGACGCCCGGCAGGGTTGCCAGCCGCTGGCGAATGTCCGCCATGACCTCGTCTTTCGTCCTGTCGGCCAATGTGAAAGGCACTTCCATCTCGCTCGTGTTTACACCTAGTGCATGCTCATCGAGCTCTGCGCGCCCAGTCTTTCGTGCCACAGCTTTCACCTCTGGCACTTCCAGCAGCAAGCGTTCGGCCCGGCGGCCGAGACTGTCAGACTCAGCGATGGAGATGCCAGGAACTGTGCTGACATTGATGGTGAACGAGCCCTCATTGAACGGGGGCAAGAACGAGCGCCCCAGCGATAGTAACCCGATGATCGTAAAGGCCATAAGCACAGCAATGGCTGCCAGTGCGGGCCGTGTATGGTGAAGTGTCCGGCTCAGCACCCGGCGATAGGCTATTTTCATCCGGCGTACCCAGCGCGGTTCGCCGTGTCTACCGGCCGAGCCACGAAGCAGATAGCTGCACAGCACCGGCGTCAGCGTCAAGGCCACTAACGTCGAAGCGAAAAGTGATACGATAAATGCCACACCAAGCGATGTCAGCATACGCCCTTCCAGCCCAGAGAGAAAGAACAGCGGGATGAAACTGACGATGATGATCAGTGTGGAGTTGAGAATCGGCATACGCACCTCGCAAGAGGCGTCGTGCACCACATCGATCAATCGCCGTCGCTGGCCGGCAGGCAAACGATGGTTCTGTCGCAAACGCTTGAACACGTTCTCGACATCAACAATCGCATCGTCCACGAGCGAGCCTATCGCAATCGCCATGCCACCGATGCTCATGGTGTTGATGGTCAGTCCGGATAACTTGAGAACGATGATTGTCACCAAGAGCGACAGTGGGATTGTCACCAAGGATATGATCGTCGTGCGGGCATTCATCAAGAAGACAAAGAGCACCAGCACCACAAAGATACCCCCCTCGACGAGTGACTTACGGATATTTGAAATCGACGCGTCGATGAACTCCTGCTGGCGGTAGAGCTGTGTGTTGACATGGACATCGGGCGGCAGTGCGCTGGCCAGTTGGCTCATTGCGGTGTCAAGCCGTGTGGTCAAGTCGAGCGTACCGGTAGCCGGCTGCTTGGTCACCGTCAGCAGGACACCGGGCTTGCCGGATATCGAAGCCAGTCCCATGCGGGGAGACTTGGCGCCAATCTTGACGTCGGCAATATCTGCCAGCACTATCGGCGCACCCTGTGGCGTTAGCTTGACAACAGCCTCGCCCATTGCAGCCGCATCTTTTGTCGACAGTAAGCCACGCACAATATATTCATTGCCATATTCATATAAGGTGCCGCCAGCGGCATTCCGTGTCATGTCGCCGGTGGCATCCATGACCTCTGATAGTGTCACGCCGTAGTGGCGCATTCGCTCCGGATGAAGCAATATCTGGAACTCACTGACATCACCGCCCATCACCGAGACTTGGGCCACACCGCCAATGGAGAGAAGGCGCGGGCGCACCACCCAATCGGCCAAAGTGCGCAGATCGGCTTGCGACGTACTGTCTGCCGTCAATCCGATGAAAAGCACTTCACCGAGAATGGACGACTGCGGCCCCAAGGTTGGGCGACCGGCGCCAGCTGGCATGGCATCAGCCACCGTGGCCAGTTTTTCCGAGACGATTTGGCGATCACGGTAGATGTCGGTACCCCAGTCGAACTCAACCCATACGACAGAAAAGCCGTTTGTCGAGGAGGAGCGCACACGGCGGACGTCTGTCGCGCCATTGACTGCCGTTTCAATGGGAAATGTTACAAGGCGTTCCACCTCTTCAGCCGCCATGCCCTTGGCCTCGGTCATAACGACGACTGTCGGCGCATTGAGATCCGGAAAGACATCGACCTCCATACGCCATGCCGTCCAGCAGCCACCGATGAGCAGTAGCAGCGTGACTAGAAGAACCAGTGGTCGGTTCTTGAGCGAGAAAGCTATAATTCGGTTAAGCATATCGATACTCGGCTTTTAGTGTTTATGACCCTCGGGCACCGCTGTGCCCACAGCTGCAAGTTTGACCTGAACCGCACCATTGACGACAACATGGTCACCAGCCTTCAGACCATGCTTGATCTCCACGCGTGCACCATTGCTGTCGCCGATATCGACTCCTACTTGGCGGTAAGTGTGATCACTGGTCTTGACATAGACATAGTATTGTCCTTGCTGTTCGGTCAGGGACCTTACGGGAACACTGATGACATCTTGACGCTGTGTCGCCAGCAGGAAAATATCGGCCATACTGCCCGGAACTAAGTCACCAACGTTGTCGAACTCAAAGATGACCGGTACAAAGGGACTGCCGTCTTCAGCGGCACTGCCGCGAGCGATGAGGCGGCCGTTCAGATCAGCCAGGCGGCGAATGGTCTGTGGTGCGTCTGCCGCAAGTCGGAAATTGGCACCGCTGATATACGGTAGATGGGAATAAAGACGCTCTGGCACTTCAGCGCGAAGCTGCAAGCGGCGATTCTTGGTGATGACAGCCAAGGGCTGCCCCATCTCCACATAGTCGCCGGGCTTGACGATGACTGTCTTGACGTAGCCGGACATCGTGCTGCAGACCGTGCGCTGGCGAGTATGGCCAAGACTGCGGCTGGCTGCCACTGCCGTTTCGTAGCGCTGACGCGCCTGCTCCAGCTCACGAGCAGAGATAATCTGCTCCTTGGCCAGCGCCTCAGCCCGTCTGTAGTCACTGAGAGCGGCAGAGAGTTCGGCCACGGCAACCGCATTGGGGTCGCCGTCGGCCATGGTGGCTGCTGAAACCGAGAATAGAGACTGCCCACGACTGACAGCATGCCCCACGGTGAGATCACCGGACGCAAGACTGACAATACCAGCCATGGTGGCGGCAATGGTCACTTCGCCGTTGGGCGTCGGCAGGATACTGCCGCTGACACGTATTGCCGCTGTAAAATCCCCCGGTTGGACAGTCTCTGTGGTAAGGCTGGCCGCACGAGCCTGCTCGGGCGTGAAGACAATTTCCTCTGCATCATGCTCATGCTGGGCTGTGTCGGCTTCATGGTCATGTCCGTCATCTGAATGCTGGCTGTGGTCGCATGAAGCGAGCATGAATACTGTCGCAGACAGCAATGCGAATAGTTTTATGTACATTAGCTTGAATATCATTATTGAATCATGCGCTGCACAAGGGGACTTGTCCCCTTGGCTGCAAGGCCATTCCTGCCTAGGTGCGATGGAAGATGCCGTGCAAGGCAGAAAAGTCGGTATGAGATCACCTTCTTATCCAGCACAGATGAGCCGGGCAGCGCATGACCTATTGGTTAGAATTGAAGAAAGGAGAAAAGAGGGCGTCTATGAAGGCGACGCTATGATTTCAAGCTACCGGAGGGGCACGTGGTACAGATGTATCAGAAACCGCAGACACTGGAGCGGCCTCCGCACAGGTGTACCGTACAGAATGATTTATATAATATGGTGACGGGCAATCGTTTCGTTCTGGCAAAAATGCGGTCAGAGGATACGGTGTGTGCGAGTGTTGCCAAGAGCCGACGCCAGAATGTACAGCACGAAGTGCCTGGATCTTACAGGGGGCGTCATTATTACAGTTTCCGCCGGCATGTCTGGTATGGTGGTCATTGACATTGCCATCTTTCCAACAGCGTTCGACAACCATGCATACCTCACTACCATGATGGTGGTGAGGCAATACGGTCGTCGAGACGACAAATAGCAGAGCCAGACAGGCCTGGATGAACAATGTCATGCTTTGATGTTGAAGTTTAGTGGCTGATTACGCCTGCAAAGATCCTGTTTTTTGATGACAACTTGGTTGCAATTTGTACGGAAAATGTTACGTGAGGGCCTCGGCTCAGAACGGATAGCCGATGGCAAAGTGGAATGCAAAGCCGTCACGGAAACGTTCCAAGTTATAGAAGCCGCTCTTGTTCGTTTCGTATGGTGCATGAAGGCCGATTCCGATGTCAAGGCGCAAAACCAGAAATTCCAGATCATAGCGCAGGCCCGCGCCTGTGCCGACAGCAATATTCTTTATAGTTTGCACAGTGAGCGCCCCACCGGGACGAAGAGGGTCGTTGCGCAGCAGCCACACGTTGCCCGCATCAAGGAATACCGCACCATGGAGACTGCCAAAGAGACGGGTGCGCAACTCTGCGTTGGCTTCAAACTTGACGTCGCCGGTCTGGTCTATATACGCATACTTGCTGTTGTTGGAGCGGTAGGCGCCTGGGCCAATGGTTCTTACCGTAAAGGCGCGAATGCTGTTCGCACCACCGACGTAGAACTGATCGGCATAGGGTGCATGCGTACTGTTCCCATAGCTGTAGACAGCACCGGCAAAGAGACGTGTGGCAATGTTCATACGGCTGTTTATGCGGAACGTCTCATGAAATTCTGCGGTGGCTCTTATGTATTGCGCGAATGGGCTGCCGAAGAGATCCTTGTCCTTTGTACTGAACTTTTTTCCTGCTGTCGCGTAGATTCCAGACACAACGTTGCCAGCCTCTTTGACGGACAACTGAAGCCAGACCGGATTGCGGTGCCTGGACGAAGAAGCGTATGTAAAGGTATAGCTGGCCGATGGAATGAACTGATTGCGCATAGAGACATAGAGGGCTGGATTGGCCGTCATGATGGAGTCGAACGTCGCTGTCTTGTGAATCATCTTGTCGTAGTCAAGACTGAACGCCGTTATTTCATGCACAGAAGTGGAGAAACGCTGCCAGCGGTATTTGATGCTTGCTCCGAACGAGGCAATCTGGAAAAAACTGGCCCGGTTTCGCCAATCGGCATTGAGGGCAAACGTCGTCTTTGCCGGCAGGCGCATGCGCTTTCTCCCCAAGCCCGGAAAAATGAATCGGGGGAACTCAAGGGAAAGTTCTGTTCCAAGTTCATAGGAGTTCATCAGAGAATTACCCCCACCGTTTCCGGCATTGGTCTGCCATTCATAAGAGCCAAACACCTTGAAACTTACCGTCTCCCCCCCACGGAAGGCATTGCGTTTGGCAATGCTGTAAGATACGCCTGGGCCGACCTGCTGGTTGCTCTTCATCGTAGCATTCATCTCAAAACTGCTGTCATAGAGTTTGTCGACCATGGCGGAGACGTAGACGTCCAAAGTGTCGCAACCCGAAGTCGTGTCTCGCGGCACATACTGGACGTCCAATTGACTGAACACTCCCATGGCCCCTAATTTTTCCAGTGTGGACTCACTTTCAGAAAGACGGAAGAGTGACCCCTGGCGATGGGTAATAGCCCGGCGCCAGATGTTTGCCCGAAGCGGAATTTTGCCGCCGCCATAGACATAGGTATAGTTCCGCCGCTGTAGCTTGCTGTCCAGAACCTCAGTCTCAGAACGCCGTACATTGACATACGTATGTCCCATGAACCATTGGTGGCGGACGCGGGCCGGACGGTCTGTGGCTGGGGCCACACGGAGTTGGACTCGGTTTTTGTGGATTAATGTGTCGGCACGATAGGTGGTGTATGCGGAAGTATAGTAGTAATAGCCGTTTTCACGGAAGAGCTTTTCTATCCGCGTCTGCTCAGCTGAAAGGTTGACCACGCTGAATGCGTCACCCTTATGCAGCATGCGTTGGTACGAGGTGGCTCGCAGAAGACTGTCGGCACGTGGCGGGAAATTAAGGTAGGCAATGGAATCCAGACGATGGAGCGGCCCGGCATAGACATGGTAGTTCACTTTTGCTTTTCGCGGGTTACTCTGCGGCACAACTTCCGCGGTGACGCGACCGCTGAAGTAACCATAATTATGCAGTGTATTGGTGGCCACACGGGCACGCACCTCCGGATTGACGGTGCTGATAAAGACCGGTGTTGCCGCAAAATTCTTGAACACCCATTTGCCTAAGCCCTGCTGACGGCCAACAAAGGCATTGTAGACCCATAGCCCGACAGGAAACGGCGATTTCAGGGACGACGAACCGAAAATGGCACCATTGGGGGCATAGGCCAATACAGCGTCGACTTCCTCACGCGCCGTTTCGAAGGCTTTGTCGTCAGCCTTTGCTTTGGCCCTAAGTGCCTTTTTCTCCTCTGAAGAGAGGACTGAGGCCTGCGAAGCATCGTCAGACAGTGAAGTCCCCTTGCCACTTAGCACATCACCGACAGCCTCAACGGCGTTGCCTATAGAGGTAATGACGCCGACACTGTCTGTACCCGCCTTGCGGTTGGCTTGGGGAGTTCCGCTATAACTGATGTCTGCAATGCCGGTATAGAGGGTCTCTCCATCGGGCAAATGATCTGTTGTGGAACAGGCTTGGAGTGCATTGAGCGCTATCAGCAGGCCCAAGATGGGAATGTAGGCTGCAGCCCTATGATATATTTTGTTCAGGGACATTGTGTGGCTTATAGTCATTATGAATGGGATGTGGCGTATCGACGTTCAACGTAAGTCGGCAGACTGCTGGCTGCTTGATGCCGGTTTGCGCTTGCGGTTGGTGAAGATGAAGAGGTCACCAAGCCTGTCAGTTTTTCGTCTCAGTACAAGACCGGCTCCTGTACGTGTCAGCTGCCCCTCAAGTGGATCTTGTGTGCTGCGGTCATAGAACACCTTCACATACCGCGTGGCGCTCTTGTCAAGACGATACTCTATGGCTATGTTGTCTATGAAGCTCTCAGCCGAGTTTTGTGCGTCTTGCCCAGTGCTGACCTTGCCACCGATGATGACGCTGACCCGGTTGTTCCAGAAACGCTTGGCAAACTGGAACGAATAGTCTGTCGTCTCAGTGCCTGCGCTACTGGTGCCGCTCTCCATGCCGACCGTGACGTCGATGGTCTTGAGCGCCGATCCTGCAATACTCTGAATCTCACTCTGTAAGAATGCATTGAGTGCATTGCTTGCTTTCAAACCGCCTGTCGAGCTGGAACTGAGCAAGTCGTCCGTGACATACATGCCGGTAGCAAGCATGGCTACTGCGGTCTTGCTGCGTTGGTCGCGTGACATCGTGGCCAACTGATTTTGTACACTGAGATCCTCCGGAGCCTCGATGATGAATTCCAGTCCCATCTTGTCGAGCGGCTGCGTGATGGCCACACCGACATCGAACGAGACAGAGCGTGGCTGGTCATTCTCCGTGACGGTGGCGCGGACACGCTCCTTGGCTGTGATATTCAGCGTAGGATTGGCCACATCGCCTGTAAAATCGACATAGCTGCCTTGCACGATGTCAAACGTCTTGAGCGGAATGACAGGAAGAGAGTATTTCATATCTCCACTGTTGGCTGTGAAGCGTCCGGTCAGGCGCATTTCTCCTTGTTGTGTCAGACGCATCGTCAAGTCGCCGCCGCCTTCGAGGTTGACGTAGTTGGAGCCGTCGTCACTAAGGTTGCAGCGGAAACGGGCGGCATCACTGATGGAGATGCCCAGTGTCATGTCAAAGCCGCCCACCGTGATGGGGCCGTCTTCGATGACGGTAGCTGTATCCCGAAAGTCGACGAAGCGAACCAAGTCATGTAGACGGTCGTCTACAGTGAGGGGAGAGTCCTTGAGTACATAGGTCATGTCTGTGCGGTCGAGAACGTCAAGCTTGCCACGGATGCTCAGGTTGTCAGTTGTGCCGCGCAGTGTTCCTGCATAGTTGGCATAGACTTTTCCGAACACCATCGAGGCTGCGTTGCGCGGCGCATTGATCACCTTGAAGTTGTTGGCACGCATGTTGAAATCCATTGTGATGCGGCTGAAGTCTGAGAAGTCGAGTGTGCCATCGAGCACGAGTGGGTTCTTCTCTCCGGCGGAGTAGAGACCGAACTGATCAAGTATGAGACGGCTGTCCTTGATTTCCACGGGACGTTCATCCATGTCAAAACTGAAGCCGTAGACTTGAGAATAGAGACGGGCTGAATCCAAGTTGAGCGTACCGGTGACCGCAGGAGCGTCGACAGTGCCGTTGATGGCAAGTTGGCCACCGGCGCGGCCATCAAGCGCAATGTCCGAACCGGCCATGAACCCATTGATGAGCTTCAGTGGACAGTCTGTCAGATGGGCCGTTCCGCTGAAGTGGCCATCAGCGTCGTAATAAGTGCCCTCACACTGCATGACCTCGGCATTGCCGGCGCTGATGTAGGCATTTGCATAGTGTTCGCCTCCAGCTTTCGGCAGATATACTGCCTCTATGCCGACGTCTCCTATCGGTGCACCGTCATAGACAAATGAGCGGGCCGACAATTGCGCGGCAGTTGACAGCGATCCGTTGGCATGGTCGTCTATGACATGCAGGTCGCCATTCAGCATACCGCTCATGCGCGGCAAGTAGGGCATGACATTGCACAACTCGCCAACATTCAGATTGGTCAGGTTGACGGTAAGGTCGTTGACTGAGTCTGAGGGTTCTCCATGAATGCTCAGTGCCGTGCCATCGTCGGCCACAAGGTTGACGTCAGCTTCCACCTGCTTGTGCTTGCCAAGGAATATATAGTTATCGGCATTGACGTCAAAATTGCGATAGGCAATGATGGGACGGACTGGGAAAAGTGAGACGCGCAAGCCTTCTTCCTCAGCATTTGCGCGTAGGCCAAGGTCTATCCCCTTGCGTCCCTTCTCATCGATGAACTGCACCTGTGCTCCTACTTGGGATTGCTGGAGGTAGGTGGACAGCAGAAGTTCAAACTTGTTGGGATTGCGGCGCGTGTAGTTGCGGGCATAACCATCCAGATGTACGGCTGCCGTGTCTTGGAAAAGCGACAGGTGTATGGTGTCGAGGAGCAGATTGCCCTGCTTGAGGGCACCCACGTCAAGGGCGCCGTCTATGCCTTCCTTGGGATTCGCACTTAGACGCAAGCTAAGCGTATTATAAGAGATACCTTTGTAGTAAAGGATGCGTCCGAGAGGGTTGTCACTGCCAGCCTTCAGGCTGAAGTCCACCACAGGAAACGTACGCTTGAGCATTTCATGGTCAAGTGTACGTTCTTTCAGTTGGCGGCCTGCCAGTGCGGCAAAGTGTCCGAACTGCTTGAACATACGGCCCAACTCCCCTTTGGCGCCCAGATTGAGTGCCAAGTCTCCAGCCGTGATCCCGGCCGTTGTTGTATCTGGCGAGGTTGCGAAGTCAAAGTCAATGTCCTTTGCCGGGATGCCACGGTCCGGTGTCATGAAGCGGAGCTGTCGGATGCCGCCTGCAAGGTCATAGGCGGTGAAACTGCGGTTTGTGCGGTAACTGATATCAATGGCCGCACCCACCTGTACGGTATCTTTGACAAGCCCGAGGCGGAACATATCCACAACAGGCAAATCAGCTTGTAGGTGGGCTTGAATCTGCTTCCCCAGACTGGCCGTCAATGTACCATTGCCTTCAACCAGAGGATTATTCGACGCGAATGTCACGAGGGCCTTTCCACCCTTAGACCTGGCCGTCAGACTGAGGCCGCCAAGCTCATGCCTCGCATAGTTGAATCGGCCAACCTGTGCTTCCGCTTCGAGACGTGAAGCTGGCGATAACACATCAAAGCCATAGCCACGAGCAGCAAGCCGTCCACTGAAATCATTAAGGCCCAATCCGGGAAGGATATGGCCAAGGGGCAATGTCTCAGCTTGCAGCTCAACGGCATAACGTTCACGCTCTAAGTCGGCTTCGGCATTGACGGAGGCATGTCCACGCCCGGCCGCTACCCGAGCGTCTACCGCATACCGGTTACTCTGCATGCTGAATTTGCCACGAGCCATGGTGCTGCGGGGAATGTCAAAACTGCCACGTGATGAGGCTGGCAGAAAAGCCTTTATAAATTTTGAGTCTGTGACAAGTAGACTGAACTGGGCCTTGACCAGTCGTCTGTCAGAAAGTGCATCTGCGACCGTACCGCCGGCTGTCACGGTCAGTGCCTGTGCCCACGAGAGCCTGATGCCAGCCAAATGCAAGCTACGCATGTTTCCTGTAACCCTGGCTTCAACAGACAATGGCAACCTGGGCCAAGCTTTGAGCACTTCACTTGGCAGATAATCCTGGCCCAATCTCTGAACATCTGCCGCGCCGAGCCGCAAGCTGAGTTCTGCTCTGAGTTGGCTTCCGGAAGCCGTGTCACTGAGTGCGGCAAATGGCATGTCGGCTGTCAGACGGAGCTCGCTAGCCGGTGTTCGCAAGGTGAATTTCGGCAAGCACAAGCGCAGGCTATCCATATACACATGGCCTTCGGCCGCACTGACCACAAGTCCCGAACGCTCCCTGAATGCGAGTTTTTTGATAGCTGCCTGCAACACACTGCGGTCATAGCTCACGGAGTCAAGACGCAGGCCGAGCCCCGAAATGCTGATGTATGCAGGATTTATACCTGGTTTGGCCACGAAGTCGGGCCACAGTAATACATTGTTCCTGACGAAGGCTGCATTGCCCAGCGACAAGGCCCCCACACGCTGTCTGGCATTGCGGGCAATATAGGTCAGGCGGCTGTCAACAAAGGCCAAACGCCCAACCGCGTAGCGCGGACGTCCGGTATCGAAATCGGCATCGGAAATTCCAGCTTGGCTGATTTCCATGGACAGGCGCAGGCTATCTCCCGGCAGGGAAAGTGAGACAGCACTGTGACTGACGTTTATACGATCTGCCACGATGTGCCAAGGCATGGCACGGGCTGTGTCGGGTTCCTGTTTTGCCGTATCGCTCAGGGCAACGTAAAGCCGCGCATCGCTCAGGGCTGCATATTCCAGTCTGACTTTCCCACGCTGCCATTCGACGCCATGAGAGCGAGCCTCCAGACGACCGACGTGCCCTCTGATATAGGTGTTGGGGATAAGCTCCTTGGAGTTGATCTTTGTCTTATAGAGGCAGAACCCGTCAATATCCGCACGCCCGCTGAAAAGTGGCATAAGCCGCACATCAAGACGCAGGCTGCGTGCTGCTATAAGTGTATCGGTCTGGTCGGTGATACAGACATCATGAACAGCCAGATCCAGTGGAAAAGCGAGCCTGACCCGATCGACACTCACGTGCCATCCCATTCCCACACTTAGGCGTTCTGCCACACGGTGAACTACAAAATTTTGGAAGGGAGGGAGATAGACGAGCGTAGCCAAGAACATAAACAGGGCGATCGGTGAAAGCAGAATGATCACCAACCATAGCCACAACTTCCGGGTGCGCGTGTTCCTTTTCTTCATGGGTGCAAAGATAGCACCTCAATTTTGATAAGCAAAACCGAGTGTGGCTTTTTGTCCCCGGCAAACGAGGAGCCACAGACGGTATCAGCCTTTCCCCCTATGCGAGTTCAGATTAGTATAGTCTTGTGCACTATGTACAAGCCCAGAAATGGTATGCGCCCATGGGGTCATTCGCCGACACCCATCTTTATAAGGCATTCGCGCAGCGTATAGAGTTGGCACAACTGTCCGCTGAAAGTGGGGTTGTCTCCCTGTGATTCGCAAAGTTCCAGATAGGCCTTTACTGCGGTCTTGACCGACGTCCAGCGTGTTGCGCTGTCGAGTTGTACCACTTCAGGGAGTTCGGCTTCGTGCTTCTCGTACCAAGCTTTCAGTTCATGCAGATCTTCAGGTGTATATGTCCTCTTAAAATGATTGGCTGTTTCCATCCTTTGTCTCTTTATTCTTGCTAAACGTCTTTGTTTGCCTTGCTCCAATAGATTAAGGCTGACAACGCAAAGTTACATTTTTCTGGCGAGAAAGCCGCTGCAATCTTCCATTTACTCTGTCCTTAAACGGGGGCAATGATGTTGATGGGCTGGGTAGTTATGCAGATCGCTACGCCTAACCGGCTGGGATTGGTTGGGGCCGAAAATCTACTTTTCGATTATTTTCCGAAAGAAAAATGGCAAAATGCTTGGTCGGTAGATGAAGATGCTATACTTTTGCAGCATCAAACCAATATGACAGTAACAACAAGACTATGATCTTACAGAATATGAATCAGCTTTGGTGGCGTCGCTTACTACTTCAAAAGTCGTGAGTTGTCCAAGCGTACATAAAAGCTAGAATCAAAAAGCCCATTGAGGCGGTCCGTCAACACTCACGACAGACCGCCTCTTTTCATTGTAGCAGGGTTTTAGCCACAATAATGGGCACGACATATTAAAATATAAACAGACAACAATCCATATGAGCCACTATGAAGTAAACAAGGATGGCTATTTCGGCCACTTCGGCGGAGCGTTTATCCCCGAGATATTGCAGCCCTGTGTCAAGGCATTGGCCGACTGCTACCGCCAAATCATTGACAGCGAAGATTTCCAAGTTGAATACAACACCCTATTGCGTGACTACGTTGGCCGGCCGTCACCACTCTATCGTTCAGAGGCACTAAGCCGGCAGCATGGCTGCACCATCTACTTGAAGCGTGAAGATCTCAACCATACCGGTGCCCACAAAATAAACAATGCCATCGGGCAGCTGCTTCTGGCCCGCCGTATGGGAAAGAAGCGCATTGTCGCCGAGACCGGTGCCGGCCAGCACGGTGTGGCCACTGCCACCGTCTGTGCGTTGATGAATATGCCCTGTGTCATCTATATGGGGGCGCTTGATGTGGAGCGGCAGCGACCGAATGTTGAGAAGATGCGCCTACTCGGTGCTGAGGTGGTTCCTGTTGAAAGCGGCAACCGCACTCTCAAGGATGCCTGCAATGAAGCTATCCGTGACTGGTGCTGTCACCCAACCGACACTTACTATCTCATTGGCTCGACCATGGGGCCACATCCTTACCCCGATCTTGTCTGTCGCATGCAGAGCGTCATCAGCAAGGAGATACGCGCACAGCTCACTGAGAAAGAAGGCCGTCCTACGCCTGATTATCTTGTGGCCTGTATCGGTGGCGGTTCGAATGCTGCGGGTACCATCGCTCATTTTCTCGATGACCCTGAGGTGAAGATCATTCTTGCCGAAGCTGGCGGGCTCGGTGCAAATACCGAACACACTGCCGCTACGCTCACAGTTGGCACCGAAGGGGTGCTTCATGGATCACGCTCACTCGTCATTCAGGACGAAGACGGACAAGTCGTAGAGCCATACTCCATCTCCGCCGGTCTTGACTATCCAGGTATAGGGCCGCTCCACGCACATCTGGTGCGTATCGGAAGAGCCCGGCCGTTGGCCATTACCGACCGTGAGGCCCTCGCTGCCGCCTATGCACTCAACCGCTCCGATGGCATCCTGCCCGCACTTGAATCGGCACATGCCTTGGCCGCACTCAATCGCCTGCACTTCGTTCCGACCGATGTTGTGGTCGTCACCCTGTCCGGACGCGGCGATAAAGATATGGACACCTATTTGGCACATGCTGACGAATTTCGCAACCAACAACTCTAAAGTCCTCATTTCCATGACGGAACATAATACCCCCTCCAAGCGTTTTCATTTCAACGTCTGCGCCAAGGCTCTGCCTGGCGATCTGACTACGCCTATCGGTACCTATCTCAAGGTGCGCGACCTCTATCCGCAAAGTGTGCTCATGGAGAGCTCGGATTATCACGGCGCCGAGAATAACCGTTCTTTTATTGGGCTTGATCCGATAGCCAGCATCAGTATTGGGCATGGCATCGCCACATTGCGCTATCCAGACGGCACAGTGGTAACGCGGCAAATTGACAGTGACTATGATGTGCCGACGGCTATGGACAGTTTCATACACTCGTTTGACGTAGAAGGTGAATATGCCACCTATTGCGGGCTCTATGGCTACACTGGATTCAATGCCGTGCGTTATTTCGAGAACATCAAGATCAAAGACAACACCGACCCACTTAACGATGCTCCAGATATCATCTATATTCTCTATCGCTACCTGCTTGTTTTCAACGGTTTTCGGGATGAATTGGTATTGCTGGAGCTATGCGCCGACAACGAAGAGAGTCATGCCGAAATCATCGAACGGGCGCTTGGCAACAATGACTATGCACTTTATGACTTTCATGCCTGCGGCCCGCTGACGTCACCGTTGACCGACGAAGAGCACAAAGCCAATATACGCCGTGGCATCAGTCATTGCCGCCGTGGCGATGTGTTCCAGATAGTGTTATCACGCCGCTTTACCCAGCGTTTCGAGGGCGATGACTTCCGTGTCTATCGTGCCCTGCGCCGCATCAATCCATCGCCCTACCTGTTCTACTTTGATTTCGGTGGCTTCCGCATCTTCGGCTCGTCTCCCGAAACCCATTGTCGCATCGAAGCGGGGCGTGCCTACATCGATCCGATCGCCGGAACCACGCGCCGGTGCGCCACAAAGGCTGAAGACGATGAAGCTGCCAAGGCCCTCCATGCCGACCCCAAAGAAAACGCCGAGCACGTCATGCTTGTTGACCTGGCTCGCAATGATCTGAGTCGCAATTGCACGGGTGTGAAAGTGGACTTTTTCAAGGAAACCCAATTCTACAGTCACGTTATCCACCTCGTCAGCCGCGTTAGCGGTGATGTGCGCCCCGGAACCAATGCCATGCGTCTTTTGGCCGACACCTTTCCTGCTGGTACACTGAGCGGAGCACCAAAGGTACGTGCCTTGCAGCTCATCAGCCAGTATGAGCCTCACGGACGCGGCGCTTATGGCGGTTGCTTGGGCTTCATCGGTTTCGATGGATCGCTCAACCAGGCTATCACCATCCGCTCCTTTGTCAGCCGCAACGGAAAGCTCAGCTTCCAAGCTGGCGGAGGCATTGTGGCAGCCAGTAATGAGGAAAATGAGCTGCAAGAAGTCAACAATAAGCTTGGCGCCTTGCGGCGGGCCATCACTGAGGCCGAAACGCAGCCAGTCACACCTGACAATCAGACAACACTTCAGACTCTATAATATCTTAAGTCAATGGAAAACAGTAAGCCCATAAAGGTGGCGCTGATAGATAACTACGACTCGTTCACCTACAACCTACGCCAACTTCTGGAAGAAGAGGGGGCCGAGGTCACCGTCATGCGAAATGACCGCTTCGAGCTTGATACCCTCAAGACCTTCGATAAACTCGTGCTTTCTCCAGGACCAGGCATTCCAGACGAAGCTGGGTTGCTCAAAGCCGTCATCACGGCCTATGCCCCCACAAAACCAATACTTGGCATCTGTCTTGGCGAACAGGCTATCGGCGAGGTGTTCGGTGCACAGCTTGTCAATCTGGATCAGGTGTTTCACGGCGTGCAGACCCCGGTCAGCATTTGCAGTCCTGACTATGTGTTTGACCATCTCCCGCAAACCATTGAGGCCGGGCGCTACCATTCATGGGTGGTTGCCAACGAAAGTTTGCCAGACGTGCTGGTTGTGACGGCATTGAGTCCAGAAGGCCAGATCATGGCCCTCCGTCACCGTGATTTCGATGTCCATGGCATACAGTTTCATCCCGAGAGCGTGCTCACCCCCTGTGGCCGCACCATCATCAGAAACTTTGTTTGCCACTAAACCCGATACATTTCATCGTCTCATCATGAAACAGATTCTCGAAAAACTACTCGCCCACCAACCGCTGACCGAAACAGAGGCCTACCGTACGCTCAATGGCATTGCCGAACGTCGCTATGCCGAAGCGCAAGTGGCGGCCATGCTGACCGTTTACGCCATGCGTCCTATCACTGTCGATGAACTTATCGGACTGCGTCGCGCACTCATCGAACGGGCTACAGACATAGACCTGTCCGCCTACCGGCCAATAGACATCGTCGGTACCGGTGGTGACGGTAAAAATACCTTTAACATATCGACCTGTGCCTGTTTCGTCGTAGCCGGAGCGGGCTACAAAGTGGCTAAGCATGGGAACCATGCAGCGACGTCGGTCAGTGGCGCCAGTACGGTTCTCGAACGCCATGGCGCGAAGTTCACGGCAGATCCTGATCGCCTGCGGCATTCCATCGAGGCCAGCGGCGTGGCCTATCTTCATGCCCCCCTTTTTCATCCGGCCTTGGGAGCTGTCGGTCCGTTGCGTCGTGCCTTGGGATTCAAGACTGTCTTCAACCTGCTCGGCCCGCTTGTCAACCCTGCGCATCCGGCCTACCAATTGCTCGGTGTAGCCAATTTGGGACAATTACGGCTTTACACACAGACGCTCAGCCGGCTCGGTATAGGCTTTGCAGTGGTCAACAGCACAGATGGCTGCGACGAGGTGTCGCTGACGGCTGACTTCAAGGTAGCCACAAATACTTATGAGCGCCTGTACAGCCCAGCAGACATTGGCCTGCAGCGTGCTGAGCTTTCCGATATCTATGGCGGGGACACGCCAGAAGAGGCCTCTGCCATCTTCGACGCCGTCATCGACGGCACTGCCACTGCAGCCCAGCATAATTGTGTCGTAGCGACAGCGGCCACGGCCATCCATGCCATCTGTCCTGAAAAAGATTTTTCCACTTGCCTTGCAGAAGCTGACGAAGCCTTGGCCAGTGGTCGTGCCAAGGAGGCTCTGACCCGCTTTTTGGCTATCAACAACTGACCCTCACATAACCTTTCCCATGACCATCTTAGACAAGATTATAGCCCATAAGACTGAAGAGGTGGCGGCTACCAAAAGCACCGTTGACGTCACGGCGCTGCAGCGCCAAGCCACAGCCATGCCGAAGCCACCCAGTTTGCGCCAGGCACTGCTGGACGCTCCCGGCGGCGGCATTATCGCTGAATTCAAGCGCCGCTCACCGTCGAAGGGCAGCATCAATGCCAGTGCCAAACTGGCCGATATCGTACCAGCCTATGAAAAAGCCGGAGCCGCTGCCATTTCGGTTCTTGCCGATTCGACCTTCTTCGGTGGCAGTGTGGAAGACGTGGCCGAGGCTTGCCGGCTAACGCGATGCCCAGTCCTTTTCAAAGAGTTTGTCATTGATGAGGTACAGTTGTTCCTGGCACGCGCCGCCGGTGCCAGTGCTGTGTTGCTCATCGCAGCGGCCATCGGCTGTGAGCGCTGTCATCGCTTGGCCGCAAAGGCGAAGGCTATCGGACTGGAAGTGCTTCTGGAAATCCATGGCGCCGATGAGCTTCCAGCCTACAACACGGACATTGACATCATTGGGGTCAACAACCGTGATCTGAAATCGTTTGTCACAGCCCCTGAGCGCTCGCTACACCTGCTGCCCTCATTGCCTCCGGAAGCCGTTTGCATCTCGGAGAGCGGCTTGCTCGACCCCGTAGACGGTCGCCGCCTGCTCCGTATGGGCTACAACGGGCTGCTTGTTGGCGAGGCCTTCATGCGAACAGCGGATCCGGCGAATGCCCTGCGACGGTATCTCACTGTTGTCAAGGCTTGAAACCGTCAACCCGGAACATTTTCATATGCCAACCATCTCCAATTTGCATACACCATGATTGTCAAAGTCTGCGGTCTGCGCGAGGCCGACAACATTCGCGCCGTAGAGGCTGCTGGAGCCGACTGGACAGGCTTCATTTTCTATAGCGACTCACCACGCTATGTCAAGGATGTTCCCGATTATTTGCCTCGCCATGCACACCGTGTCGGCGTCTTTGTCTCGCCGCGCTATGGCGATGTCACCGGTCAGGCACAGCGTTTCGGCCTTGAGGCTGTCCAGCTGCATGGCACCGCTGCACCGGAGCTGTGTCGCAAGCTCCGTGAGCATGGGCTGAAGGTCATCAGGGCCCTGCCTGCCGACGAGCACCTTGCTGATGCCACACATGCCTATGTCGGCTGTGTTGACTACTTTCTGTTTGACACTCCGACGGCAGCGCATGGTGGCTCCGGCAAACAATTCGACTGGTCTCTTCTCAATGCTTACACCGGCCGGGTTCCTTTTCTTATCAGTGGAGGTATCGGCCCTGAAGCCCTGCCCGCGCTATGCCGGTTGCATCACCGCGCATGGGCAGGTATCGACCTCAACAGCCGCTTCGAGACCGCACCGGGACGTAAGGACGACAAGACGCTGACCCAATTCATCAAAGCTTTCCGAAAACTATGAACCGTATAAACCAACTATTCAGCAAAAAGCCCGACGGCATTCTATCTGTCTACTTCTGTGCCGGGCACCCGACACTTGACGGTACTCATGACACACTATCGGCCCTCCAAGAGGGCGGAGTGGATATGGCCGAAATTGGCATTCCTTTCAGTGACCCCTTGGCAGACGGCCCAGTCATACAAGACGCCGCAACCAAGGCTTTGCGCAACGGTATGAGCGTCAGGCTGCTCTTTGAACAGCTACACGATGTGCGTAAGGACATTCACATCCCGCTTATACTCATGGGCTATCTCAATCCCATCCTGCACTTCGGCTTTGAGCGCTTCTGCAAAGAATGCGCCGATTGTGGCATAGACGGCCTCATCATTCCCGACCTGCCGTTCGAGGTCTACGAAAAAGAGTTCAGAGACGCTGCTGTCCACCATGGCCTGGAGTTTGTGTTTCTCGTCACTCCTGAAACGCCAGAGCGACGTATCCGTCAGATCGACACCGCAACTGATGGGTTCATTTATGCTGTAAGCTCTGCCGCAGTCACAGGAGCACAGCACTCGTTCGATGCCTCACGCGAAGCCTATTTCAGACGACTGAAATCCATGGAGCTGCACCACCCATTTCTTGTGGGCTTCGGCGTCAGCAACCTGCCGACGCGCCGTGCCGCCGACACTTATTCCGCCGGTGTCATTGTCGGTTCCAAGTTTGTCTCCCTGCTGGGCCAGTGCGGTACGCCAGCGGCAGCGGTCAAAGCCTTGCAGGCAGCCTTGGCGTCAGAATAGCACTGTGATTTCGCTTGTGCCACGACAACGTGTGTGGCCGATGACCTTTGATGACGAACATGAGGACTCCTCCCAAAACAGTTTTACCCCCAATGAATCAACATTAGAATATCGGCAAAGCGGCTTTTCATGGGTCAAAACTGCCATAGCAGTTGTACGGACAGATCGTTCTGGGAGGAGGAATCGATGAGCTGGGTTCCCGAACTGATTTGTGAGCGGTTGAAATAATGCAGCAGACTGTAACGGGCAGATAATGTCAATGCAGGGCACATGCTGTAGTTTGCCAATGCCACGGTTCTGAGACCATGATAAGCATACGACGGGAAGGCCCCGCCATAGCGCATTTGCGGCTCATAGGCATAGAGCCGTGTGGCGTAGTCGTCAGTGAAAAAGACGGCTGCGAATGCCGCCGCACTCCATTGTTTGGACAGCTGGCATGTGGCTCTCGATGAAAGCATCCAGCCCATTGCAGGCCGTGAAGTCTGTGACGTGATGAGCGATGCGTCGACAGCGGTGCGCAGTGTCAGGCTTGAGCTGACGTCTTTAACTAAGGCATATCGCATCCTGTGTGTCTGTACATACTGTAACAGGCCTTTATGGCCAGTGACGTCTTGTTCGCGCAGTGTCCAGCGATAACGGCCTTCGAGTGCCGTGGTGCCATTAAGGGTGTAACGGGCTTGCAGTGATGCTTCCATGCCTTTACTCCCATTTTTGCTGACGCGATACAGCGGTTGTGGGTGGTAGAAAAGATCGGCATAAGCGGTCACGGCCAACTGCTGTATGGGGCGCATGGTGAGTCCGAAGAGAAGTCCAGTCTCATTTTGAGCTCTCGACTGTCTGGCTATGGCATCGGCATGAGGCGCCACATAGCGCGGCGAGAAGTGTCTGAACTGCAAGGTCAGGGCTATGAGTCTGAGTTCTAGCCTAGTCACACTGCTGAGCGCCGGATACATGTGCCGATCGACAGCCAGTTCTGCCTGTGTGTCCCATTTCCGCCCACTCTGCCTGTAGTCGATTGCCAGTCCAGCAGCGTGCTGGCCACGGAAGTAATGGCGGTTATAGGTGCGCAGGTCGGGCCAGAGCGGCAGACTGAAATGGTCATAAAGCAGTGTGGCACCTAATGAGCGTACCGTGGTACTGTGCTCAATCCGTGCGCCGGCAGTCAGTTGCGTGGCAACATTCTTTCGTTCCATTTCAGCCAGTGTACGGTGTAAGCCGTCGGTCTTCAGACTGCGTATCGTATCGTCTGTGACACGTCCGTCAATGCGCAGCCACGAGCCGAATGCGGTCAGTTGCCAATTGTGGTGAACGAATGTGGCGACCACACCACGCATGAAGCCCGTCTCGGCAGCGGACGTATGCGGACGTATCGCCTTGCGGACGGATGGCAGGCGCTCTACCAGTGAGGTGCGTCCGCCAAAAGCGGCGTGCCCCAAGAGCAGTCCCTGGCCTGTGCGCACCTTGTAATCACCTAGCCACAAGGCATGGCCACTGTGTGGCAAGCGCCTGTGGACGTAAGCGGACACATAGTCGTAAGGATAGTTGCCGTGGTTGGCGAACGGCTCACCGGCGTCTTTCTGCAAGGTCAGGCCATATGCCACATTGTTGGCGTGTGTATAGCGGTATCTGACGGTGTTGGACAGACCGTTGCCGAGGTATATGCGGTTAGGATTCTGTAGCAGTTCCTCCGTGGAGTAAGTGCGCTGCCCGGCCCGTTGGTAAAGTGGGGCGTCAAGACGGGCCACAATCTGGTGCTTGCCACCAAAGTAGACCTGTTTGAAACTGGCCGCGGGTGCCACCGTGTCTCCTGCGAAGGTGAAGAGCGATAGCCATCGGCGATCGTCGTAGCTCAGACGTGATATCAGTTGCAGTTCCCCCAATGTGATGATGCGCCGGTGCTTTTTTCTGTAAGCGATGATGGAGTCGGCTTGCGCCTCATCGATGAATGCAAGATCGAGAAGCTCATCACGCGTAGCGGTATTGATGTTGAGGGGGTGGGCATGGCACTGTTCGAGGTAGTCGATGACAAGTAGCGGTGCCTCTTCATGGTCTTCATAGACGCTGTGACGCTCCATGTATTCAGCGAGAAACTCATCCCACGTCATAAACTGTTCCGCCTCGTCAGTGGCATTCTGCCCCAGTGCAGCGGTTGGCGTCATGAGGCAAGCCCAAGCAAGCAAGGCGGCAAATAACAAGTGTGGCAAAGAGTGTGGGAGGCGTGCGGACATGGGCTGGAAGAGAAGGCTTGTGGTGGTGCTCAGAACGGAAGTCCTACGGCGAAGTGAAAGGTAAAGTCACGTGAGAGATTGGGGCGGATAAGAGGGTAGTGCCTGATGCCGCTTTCGAATGCAGGATTGATGGCCTTCATGCCGCCGTCGAGCCTGAGCACGAAATAGTCTAGGTTGAAGCGCACGCCGAGTCCGTATGCCACTGCAATCTGCCGATAGAAAGTGTCGAACTTGAACTGGCCACCCGGTTGGTCGGCATAGTTCCGTGTGTTCCAGATGTTGCCGGCGTCGATAAAGGCGGCTGCGTGGAATTTCCAGAACAGGTGAGTGCGGTATTCGAGGCTCAGATCAAGCTTCAGGTTACCCGTCTGGTTGATAAAGTCTATCTTTCCGTCTTTTCCCACATAGCTGCCAGGACCGAGTTCACGCACGCTCCACCCCCTGACACTGTTGGCACCACCAGAGAAGTAGCGCTTCTCGTAAGGCAAGATGGTGGAGTTGCCGTAAGGTATGCCGATGCCAAAGAACGTGTGAAGTGCAATAGAATTGCGGTCATCTATAATGAAACTCTTGGCGTAGTCGAAGTCTATCTTGGCATATTGGGAGTAGGCAATGTTGAACAAGTTGTATTGCCCACGCTCATTTTTCTTTGAGTGCAACAGTTTTGAGGCAGCATACAGCACATTGCCCGCAGTCTCGACGCTGAGGCGCAACTGATAGCCATTGGTGTGATAGAGCCCTGTGGTCGGCGCATTTTTAAGAGAGTTATAGGTGAAAGAGTAGCCGAGCTTCATGATGAATAGATTCTCATAGCTGTAGCGCAGCACAGCATAGCGTGGGTCAGAGCCATCAAGGTAGTCTTGCCTGAACGTCTCTGAGATCCAAGGCATGAATACATAGTTGAGACTGAGCATGTCGAGACGGTGCTGGCGGCGTGTGTCGGTAATGGGTGCCCAGCGATAAGCCCACGTCGCAGTCAGTACACGGCGGTGGAATTCCGGGCGGTTCTGAGAGTCGTATAGCAGAGATACTTCAGAGTTGGCATTGAGTGCCCGCTTGGTGTGCCGGGAAACGAAAGGTGCCAGCAATGAAGGGAAACGAAGTCCTATCTCTCCGCTGTATTCCAAATAGTTCTGGTTGTTGTAGCCCTCAAGGCCTGTGATGGCCTCATAAGCGCTGCGCAGCTTCAACGAGAGCGCCTCAGCCCCTCTGAACACATTACGGTTGGCATAAGAGAGCGTCACGGCAGCCCCGAGATCACCGGCAGTGTTTGTGCCTTCAAGTTCAGCACTGATGGTATGAGGCTTGTTGAGCTGCACGCTGATGTCGCAGTCCAAGGCCGACGTGTCGTTTTCGGCATCCCAAAACCGGATTGCTGAGTAGTTGACGGCCTGTAGGCTATTCAATGCGGCATAAGTGCGTTGCAGGTTCTGTGCGTTGTAGAGGCTGTCCGGGCGTATGCTGATGTGGTTACTGTATACGCGTCGGAAAATTTTGAGCCCCTTCTTCTGGTGCAGGATACCGATACCGTCATAAGCGGTAGAATCCGTAGGCTCGTTGTCAGTGAGATTCTCACGCACTGTGACGTGACCGATGCGGTAAGTTTGGTAAGCAATGTCGGGATCAATGTCTGGTGGGCATGTGACATGGAGCGTCAGTCTTACGCCATAGTCATCTGGCAATGTGTCGGCTCGGAAGGAGACGAATTCACGGTGAACGTAATAATAGCCGCTGTTGCGCAGCAAATTGACGATGCGTGAACGCTCATTGTTGAGTATGCTGGTGTTGAGCGTCATGCCTTTGTACAACTTGCAGCCAGCAGAGTCGGACATGACGACTTGCCGGACGGCAGCATTGTCAAACACGTACTGTATGCTGTCCACGTAGCTTGGCAGTCCCGGTCGCAGGCGGTAGGTGACTTTGACACGTCGTTTCCGGCTGATGGTGTCGGCGCTGACTGTGGCATGCAGAAATCCCTGGCTTCTGAGCGCATTGCCGATGGCTTGAACTGAATATTGTGTCAATCCATGGTCATAGATGACAGGTGCCTGTCCAAGTCGTCTGACGAAACGGTTGAACCTGCATGTGCTGTCGGCCGTCTGCAGGCAATAGAGGCCCAATGGAACCTTGAAGAGGTTGAACCAACGGGAGTTTGGCTCTTGCACAACATAGCTGCGGAATGATGAAGGCGAAGGCAGCTTGCTATCGTTCTTTATCTTGACAGAAGAAAGCAGTTGCGCTTCGTCGTTGGGCAAAAAGCGCTCGGCACTGCATGACGCCAAGAAAAGGCCTAACCCTGCCACGGCCGAAAGCCGAAACAGGGTTATGGCGATTCTGTATTGTTTCAGTGGGAATGTCATATGTAGCACTCCTATTGTTGGACGGGGTTCGGAAACGCTGGAAGGCACCCCGCCAGACTCTGGTATTTTACTTGACGAGTGTAGCAATCACTGCGGCCAAAGTGGCGGTTATCGAGCCTAGACTGATAATCTCAGCAAATGACATGCCACGCCGACGGCTCTTTGCTGGCACCACAATACGGCTGCCTGGCTGAATGTCCTTGGAGGACTTGACACGGGTCACTGTGCCATTCATGTTGACGGCAAAAACGCGACTTGTACGTGCGCGCTGCGTGTAACCGCCAGTCTGATTGATGTAGTAGCTCAGTTTTTTACCCTTGGTGTAGGCGACGGTATTGGGATACAAGACTTCTCCATTGACCGACACTGTATTGTTGATCTGTGGCACTGTGAGCTTGTCCCCGTCTTGCAGCACAATGTCCCATTGATCATTGCCTGGATTTTCCAACGCTTTGTCCAAGTTGATGCCGATATAGCGGGTGTCGCCGATATCAAGTTTGCGGACGTCAACGGAGTCACCGCTGATGGTCGCCGTCAGCATTTGCTGCATCTGCACCTTTTCGGTTGCAGTCAGTATGCGGAGAAGGCGGGCCCCCTTAGGGTAGGCCTCTTTGTTCAATCCGCCAGCAGCCTTTAACAGGTCACTGAGGCGGAAGTTTTTCTTTGTCAGGACATACAATCCCTCAAAGGGTACTTCACCGGTAACCTCAACATGGCTCTGCTCATTGTAACCTGGTGACTTGCGGACGTAGACTTCATCGAAAGGCTGCAAGACGAAACCGGGCTTTCCGCTGACGACGAAACCATCCTTGAGCTCAAGACTGAAAGATTGTGCCGTGGCCTGCGACGCGACGAGGCTGGTATCGTTTTGTATCCTTCTGGAGATATCGACCTTTGCCAGTGAGGCCGCATCGGTCAGACCACCGGCCTGGAGAATCAGGTCTTCGATGGTCGTGTTGTCAGCATACTCATATTCGCCGGGGTACAGGACTTCTCCGGATATCGTAAGTTTGCGGTTTTTCAACTGCTCGCTCTTGCTGGGGACATAGAGTATGTCCTCATTTTTCAATGAGACATCTGCAACTGTGTGTTTGTAGATACCTTCCAAGTCTAGGGGAATGACTTCGAGTGTGCGGTCGGCTTTGCGGCGGTGCATGACGCCACGACTTGTGATGGCATCCTCTGTCATTCCGCCAGCTCGTTCCAGAAGCTGCCGTACTGTGCTGACATTGCCATCTACTTGATACATGCCCGGCCTGAACACGGCGCCACGCACTTCAACCATATTGGCGTAGCGATCGAGCACGGCTTCCACGTCAACTGAGTCTCCGTCCATCAGTTGGAACTTGTTGCGCTCAAACTCATCAACGGAATAGACGGATACCATGCCTGTAGTGCCCGCTTTGCGGACAAGGCGAACACTTTTCTGATAAGCGTCACCAGTGAAACCACCGGCATATTTAATCAGTGTGGCAAGGCTCTCATTGGGCTTCATTTCATAGAACATGGGGCGCTTCACCTTGCCGGTGATATTGACCAGGCAGTTGTAAGGATTGACGATGATAACGTCTCCAGATGACAAGCGGACATTTCCTTTCAGGTTGCCATTAAGTATATAGTCGTACACGTCGACGGTCGTTATCAGCCGGCCGTTGCGGTAGACACGGATATCACGCAGTGAACCAATGTCATTGGTGCCACCAGCCATGTAGAGTGCATGGAACACGGTGGCGAAAGCTGAGAGTGTATAGGTGCCGGGCACTTCGACTGCTCCCATGACATTGACCGATATGGTCTTCGTTTGTCCGACAGAGAGCCGCACGTTTGATCCGGCATAGTGCGTACCGAGCGTAGAGCGCAGACGTGCGTTGGCCTGGGCTACAGTCAGGCCACTGACTTGGACCGGGCCATAGCCTTCGAGGTCGATATTGCCATCCGGAGAGACTGTTGCCGTGAAATTCTTCTGCGAGGCGCCCCAGACGTCAACGTAAACAGCATCCCCAGGCCCAAGTCTGTAATCTGAAGGTGTGGCTATGTTCATCTCCGGCTCGAAGGTCAGGTTCTTGTTGTTGAAAATGTCACGGCCGAAGATTTTGCGCTCCTTGTCCTTATCCTTTTTCTCAGGGTAGAAGAAGTCGTCGTAAACTTCGCTAGAGTCTGGAAACATGAATTTCGTCTCATCCTCATAATCGCTTTGCCGTTTTTCGCGCAACTGCTGCCGCTGCCGCTCGGAGAGACTGTAAGGGTCTACCGCCTTCTTCTCGGCTTTGCGAAGTTGGTCGCCGGTCTGCTTGTCAGACTTCTTGTCGCCATTATTTTGACGCAGGCGTTCCTGTGGGTTGCCGACACCGGAGATGTCGCGTGAGCCCAGTTGATCCTTGCTCCGCTCGCGTTCATACTTTCGACGTATGCGTTGAATCTGGCTGACGGGAACACCCTTCTCGATCAGTTGAGTGACAATCTGTTGCTGTGGAGTCCCCTTGCCACTCTCTTTGATGACATATTCCATGACTTGGTTGTCTGTCATGGTTGACTTCTGGGCGTGGAGGGACATTAAGGGTACAGTCAGGGCGAATATCGCCAGAACGATGGATTTTCTTATCTGTCTCATCTATGTGCGTGGTTGTTTATGCTGGAGTTTGTTTTGCTCGTTGCCTGCTGCTTTGGTGTGGACTGGTCGCCGCGAACGACGAGCAGAAATGTTTTGAAGACAATCTGACAATCCAGTAAAAGGCTGGCACGGCTGAGGTACCGCAAGTCGAGCTCAAGACGCTGTAGCATCTTGTCCATAGTTGTTGTGTAGCCATTGTAAAGTGTGGCTTCAGAGGTTAGTCCTGGTCGCAGTTGGAACAGGTCGCGGTAGCGTCCGTCGCGGGCCATGATCTGCTTGACAAAGTAGGGACGCTCCGGGCGAGGCCCAACTATGGCCATGTCGCCGACCAGTACGTTCCAGAGTTGTGGTAGCTCGTCGAGATGATGGCGGCGCAGGAAACTGCCTATTCTGGTCAGTCGTGGATCATTGGGCACTTCCAGTTGCGGCCCATTGGTCTCAGCGTCGACTCTCATGGTTCGGAATTTCAGAATTTGGAATGGCTTGCCGTTACGTCCCAGACGCTCTTGGCGGTAGAAGACCCGGCAACCGCCACCAACCATTAGCAGCAGGCAGAGCATAACAAGCAGCGGGGAAAGCAGTAACAGGGCCGACAGGGAGATGCCGGCATCTATCGCACGTTTTGCGAAACGTTCTGCCGGCGTCATGTTGAGATGCAGAACCCCATTTGTCGTCTGGCTGTACTCTGGTTGCATATATTCTTATGGCCTCTTTTACTTTTTGTGGGAGGCGCCATTGCTTGTTCTTAGAACGGCTGGATATCTGGTTTATTTCATTTATATAGGCTTGCAACCTGTAATTCTGGCGATTATCGTTTACGCTTGAATGTCATCTGGCTGTCAATCTTCACCAGTTTACGTCCGACGGCTTTTTTGACAACGTTGTTTCCCACTGCACTGTAGCGGAATGTACTGTCATTGAGCATGGTGAATATCACAGCTTGGGCGTCGGATCCGGTGTCGTTGCTCAAGCGGATTGTGACTTTGCCCTTGTCGACGCTACAGCTTGTTATGAGCCATACGCCATAGACGCCACGTCCGGACATGTAGCCGTTGAGCTTCCCCAAAAAATCCATATTGGGCACACTGACACTCTCTTCATAGGCGTCAAGGTTGAGGGTCAGATTGGCCTCTTGGCAGACAAATGTACCACGAAACGGGCGTGTACTGTCCATATTTTGGGCCAGCAACTGGAAAGGCAATGCCATCAGGAGAAAAAAGATGAGTGTGAGCGGGACTTTTTTCATGGGGTATGGGGTGAAGTGGCGGTTTATGAAGGGTTGTTGCCTATGAACGCAGAATCATGGTCGTGGCGCCAATGGTGATGATGGTGCCGTCTGCGATGATGACGCGGTCGCGTGGTTGCAAAATATCTGTCTGAACGAATGTTCCGGTACTGGAGTTTGCATCGCGTATGACGAACCGTGTCAGTCCCGAGCGACTGTCTCTGTGCGCGTTGATGATGCAATGTGTCGTGTCAACACTCGGATCTACAGTCTTGATGGCTGCATTGGCTTTGGTGCCCGGGACGTGGCGACCGATGACATTGTCTCCTTCATAGAGAGGGATCTCCTGTTTCAGGTGAAAGTCATTTTCAATGACGATCAGTGTGCCCAGTGGCTCGGATGGCTTGTCGGCGGCATCGTCACTGGTTCTTTGACTGGGTATGCGCAGACGAAACTGCTTGTTGCAGGCAGGACATTCGAAAACGAGTGTGCGCCCTGGTGCATACTGGCTGTCATCAAACAGAATGGGCTCGTCGCATTTGGGACATTTGATTCTTTTCTTCATAATACAAAGATCACATCATTTTCATTAGTTCTGCTTCTCTAACCGAAGGTCGTAGGTGGGGCATGAGGGTCGGCGTCTGATCATCATTTCTATGGATAAGAAAGGCCATAGGGTGCTTTCAGTCACCGATCTCCATGACCCATGCCTCCTTGAAGTGCACACCTTGTCTTAGGGTGCGCAGTGCGGCCTGTGCGTCACCAGCGGTTGTGTAATGCCCGTAGACGACACGCACCATGCGCTTCATCTCAATGATTTCAGCATTGGCAAGCCCGTCTTGGTTCAATTGTTCGACCAATTGCATGGCTCCTTTACGCGGAACGCTGCTGGCCACTACGATGGTGTAGCGTCCTTGCGCCTGTTGCTGCTTTGATGTGCTGGTAGGACTGCCGTCTTGCGATCCGGGAGTAGCAGGGACGGCCTTGTTCCCCAGTTGCCTGTGTGTCGCAGAAGGCTGAGGGGCGGAGGCTGTGGCAAGGCCAAGTTGTGTGGTGGCGATTGCAGGAGACGCCGTATACGCACTGTCGGCGACCCCAACGGGAGTGGCCCACAAGAAATAGAAAATGATGGCTACAGCGACGGCAGCGGCGTAGTTGCAAAGTTCGCGATTGAAATTGAGCGTGTAAGTACGGCTCGTCGCTGAGGTGGTGACGACTTTTACACGCTTTTCTTCTTGTTCCTCAGCCACTGAATCGGCCACAGAAGAAGAATGGGCGGCGGTGGCTCTTGACACAATGAACGATCCAAGCCCATAGAGCTGTGGTGAGATGACACCGGCTTCAATCGGATGGAAATTGAGCGCATCGCTTAGGTCTAGGGTGAATGTCCCGATGCCGTCAAGCGTAAATTCGCCAGAGGCATGTAACGTTTCTTTGAGCTGATAGACGGTTTCTTCTATCTGAAGGGTCGCCTCACTGTATCCAGTGCCATAGGCTTGCATGTACGACTGTACGAGTAGACCGTCGTTGAGTGTCAGTTGTGGATTGAATCCTATGGTGCGATGCGGCGGAAGAAAAAGCTGTTCTTCAGTGACATATCGTGCTGGTACCGATTGGGTGACAAAACCTCCCAGCCCTGGAACGATGACGCAGTCATTGTTCAGGAGCAGTGCTTCTATATGTTTGGAGAGATTAATCATACTGCAAAGATACTGCAACTTGGGGAAATGTGAAGTGTTTTTTGCAAATTATTGCAGCCTTCCCTTCCCTGCATTTTTCTATGGGCTGTTATGCTAGGATGGGCTCAGCTTGGACACCAGCATGGGTGATGCGGGAAGCGCAGAACCTTGATCCCAATTTTTGAGGAGACACAGGTGTCATGGATAATTGCAGGCAGAGGCTTTTTTCTTCTAGAGATTGAAAAAAGCCATGGCGACAGCCGTATATTAAAAGGAATCACTACTTTTGGGGCGACAATCAAAACATTCATCGCCTACACCAATTTTACGTAGAAATGAAAACCGAACAAATCCTCTCAACCTTGGAAGCCAAACACGGTGGCGAGCATGAATATCTTCAGGCCGTCCGCGAGGTGCTTCTCTCCATTGAACCAGTCTACAATGCCCATTCTGAGTTTGAAAGCGTGAAACTCATCGAGCGCCTTGTGGAACCCGATCGCATCTTGACATTCCGAGTGCCTTGGACTGACGATGCCGGACAGGTACATGTCAATCTGGGCTACCGCGTCCAGTTTAACAATGCCATCGGCCCTTATAAGGGTGGGGTACGCTTTCACCCGTCTGTCAATTTGAGCATACTCAAGTTCTTAGGTTTCGAGCAGACTTTCAAGAATGCCCTTACCACGCTTCCTATGGGAGGCGCTAAGGGTGGCTCTGACTTTGCACCGCGTGGACGCAGTGAGGCAGAGATCATGCGCTTCTGCCAGGCTTTCATGCTTGAGCTCTGGCGCAACTTGGGACCCGATCAGGACGTGCCGGCCGGTGATATCGGTGTCGGCGGACGAGAAGTGGGTTACATGTTTGGCATGTACAAGAAGCTGACTCGCGAGCACACGGGCACATTCACAGGCAAGGGACTCGACTTCGGCGGTTCCATCTTGCGTCCGGAGGCTACGGGCTATGGCGCACTCTATTTTGTTAGGCAGATGCTGGCTGACTGCGGGAATGACATAGCAGGGAAGACTGTGGCCATTTCCGGATTTGGCAATGTAGCCTGGGGCGCTGCCAAGAAAGCGACAGAGATGGGTGCCAAGGTGGTCACATTGAGCGGGCCAGATGGTTATGTCTATGATCCCAGTGGCGTCTGCGGCGAGAAAATAGACTATATGCTTGAGCTTCGCCTGTCGGGAGAAGACATCGTGGCTCCTTATGCCGAGCGTTTTCCTGAGGCAACCTTCCATGAGGGACGCAAGCCGTGGGAACAGCATGTCGATATCGCTCTCCCTTGCGCGACTCAAAACGAACTCGATGAGGCCGACGCACAGGCCCTGATTGACAATGGCGTCATGTGTGTGGCTGAAGTGAGCAATATGGGCTGCACAGCCGAGGCTGTAGATCGCTTTATTGATGCGCATACGCTCTTTGCTCCTGGAAAGGCCGTGAACTCCGGTGGAGTGGCCACTTCGGGGCTAGAGATGACGCAGAACGCGATGCACATATCGTGGTCGGCAGAAGAGGTGGATCAGCGACTTCACCACATCATGCGGGCTGTTCATGACCAATGCTTGCGCTATGGCCGTGAGAATGGTTACACCAACTATGTCAAAGGTGCCAATATCGCAGGGTTCATGAAAGTGGCACATGCCATGATGGCACAGGGGATCATCTGAACATCGTCTGGTTTCTCATCAATGCTTCAACAAGGAAAGCGTTGCGGCCCCACGCCCGGTATGAGCGTGGAAGCTGCAGCGCTTTTTCCTTGGCAGGCCTCAATGATCATGGTTCCTGTATCAGACAGCCGGATTTGGCCAGATAAGGCCTTCTCTTTCAGGAAAAAGGATGGAGGGGGCTAGGCGGAACCCCTGTGGGGTTGGCGGGATCGGCATTTGGTAAAATGTCAGTCTGAGTTTCAGAGTACCTTTCGGCAAGCTTTGGAAAAGGCAAGTAGTCGCAGCACGGTCTGCCGGCTTTTCCCGAATAAATTTGGTTCTTTTCTCGCCAAGTGCTATCTTTGCACGCCAAAAGCTTAGACTAACACACATAACACCATATAACTCACAATGAATATTTCATTAGAAAAAACAGGAGACGTCAGTGCCATCCTCACCGTAAAGATGGAGAAAGCTGACTACGAAGAAAAACTGCAGAAGGCACTTAAGGCCATCAGTCACAAGGCTCAGATGCCCGGATTCCGTCCGGGTAAAGTACCTTTTGGCCTGGTGAAAAAAATGTATGGCGCACAGACTAAGGCGGAAGAAGTAAACAAGTTGCTAAACGACAGCCTTTTCGGATACATCAAGGATAACAAAATCAATATGCTGGGCGAGCCACTTTCCAATGAAAACCAGCAACCGCAAGACATAGAGAAGCAGGATGACTTCGAATTTCTCTTTGATATTGCCTTAGCTCCTGATTTCAAGGTCGAACTGGGCAAGTCAGACACCATAGACTATTATGACATTGCTGTCGATGATGCGCAGATTGATGAGCAAATAAAGCAATTGGCCCAACGCGCCGGGCATCCTGAGAGTGTTGATACCTATGCAGACCGTGATATATTGCGCGGTACACTGGCGGAGCTGGACGAAAACGGGCAGCCCAAAGCAGGCGGTCTTGTCGTTGAAAAGGCTTCTTTGATGCCAGCATACTTCAAAAATGACGAGGAGAAGAAGCTCTTTGAGACTGCAAAGAAAAATGATGTTCTGACTTTTGACCCTTATGAGGCTTACAGCGACAACGAGGCCGAACTCGCATCACTGCTTAAGATCAAGAAAGAGGACGTGCCGGCTCACAAGGGAAAGTATTCTTTCCAGATCGACGAAATCAGCCGTTTTGTGCCTGCCGAGGTAAACCAGCAGCTGTTTGACCAAATTTTCGGTGAAGGCAAGGTGAAGGGTGAAGAGGAATTCCGCAATAAGATCAAGGAAGGAATCGCAAACCAGCATGTCGCAGACAGCGACTATAAATTCTTGTTGGATGCCAGAGCCTATGCAGAGAACAAGGTCGGCGATCTGGAGTTCCCGACGGAGTTGCTTAAGCGGATAATGAAGGCCAACAATCCGGATAAGGGCGATGAGTTCATTGACCAAAACTTCGAGAAGAGCATTCAGGAGCTCAAGTGGCACCTCATCAAGGAACAGCTGGTTGAGGCCAACAACATCAAGGTCGAAGACAAGGACGTGAAGGCAACAGCAATACAGGCTACTCGCTTCCAGTTTGCCCAATATGGAATGACAGATATTCCGGAAGAGTATGTCGAGCAGTATGCGGCTGAGATGCTCAAGAAGCGTGAGCAGGTGAATGCCCTGATAGAACGTTGCATCGATTCTAAACTGACCACAGCGCTCAAGAGCGAAGTGACGCTTAACCACAAGACCATCACGGTCGAAGAATTCAAAAAGCTCTTTGACTAAGAGCCTTAGAGAGAAGTACGACCGGATCTTTTGATCCTATGATAGAGTCTCTCCTTCTCCTGGAGATTATTCCAACTGTAATCCTTGGAGAAGGAGAGCTCTGATTGTCTCTAATATAGCAACAAGGATTTTCGATGAACGACTTTAAAAAATTTGCCACCCGTCATATGGGAATCGACTCTATGGTTGTCGACGATGTGGTGAAAGCACAAAACCAGTACCTGAATCCATATATATTGGAAGAGCGTCAGCTCAATGTCACCCAGATGGATGTGTTCTCACGTCTGATGATGGATCGCATCATCTTTTTGGGTACCCAGATAGATGACTATACTGCGAATACGCTTCAGGCACAGCTCCTGTATCTGGATTCGACAGACCCCGGAAAAGACATTTCCATATACATCAATTCCCCAGGTGGATCCGTCTATGCCGGCTTGGGCATTTATGACACGATGCAATTCATCCAGAGTGATGTCGCTACCATTTGCACCGGTATGGCTGCGTCAATGGCTGCGGTGCTTCTGGTGGCAGGGCAAAAGGGGAAACGCTCAGCACTGACTCACAGCCGTGTAATGATTCATCAACCGATGGGTGGAGCACAGGGCCAAGCTTCGGATATTGAAATCACGGCACGCGAGATACAGAAATTGAAGAAAGAGCTCTACACGATCATTGCCGATCATTCTGAAACGGACTTTGACAAGGTCTGGGCCGATTCAGATCGCGATTATTGGATGACCTCGGAAGAAGCTCGCGATTATGGTATGATTGATACAATATTATCACGTAAGCCACATGGCAAACAAGGCTAAGAATACTTGCTCCTTCTGCGGCCGGGATGAAAGCCAGGTCGGCTTCCTCATCACAGGCATAAACGGCAATATCTGCGACCAATGTGCAGACCGGGCGTATGAGCTTATCCGCCAGTTGGAAGCCGATGAAAAGAAAAAAGGCAAGGCTGCGGATATAGACATAAAGAAAGTGCCGAAGCCGCAAGACATAAAAGAGTACCTGGATCAATATGTGATAGGGCAAGATGCCGCAAAACAGCATCTGGCAGTGGCGGTTTATAACCATTACAAGCGACTCTACCAGAAGAACACGACTGACGATGAGGTCGAAATAGAAAAATCGAACATCATCATGGTCGGTTCGACGGGTACAGGGAAAACGCTGCTGGCTCGCACCATAGCCCGTCTGCTGGAAGTGCCATTCACCATCGTTGACGCAACGGTTTTCACAGAGGCAGGATATGTAGGTGAAGACGTGGAAAGCATCCTTTCCCGGTTGCTGCAGGTCGCAGATTATGACGTGGAGAAGGCAGAGCGTGGAATAGTGTTTATCGATGAGATCGACAAGATTGCCCGTAAAAGCGATAACCCTTCCATTACGCGGGATGTGAGTGGCGAGGGTGTGCAGCAAGGCATGCTCAAATTGCTGGAGGGCTCCATGGTGAACGTCCCGCCAAAAGGTGGACGCAAACACCCAGACCAGGATTATATCCATGTGAACACACGTGATATACTGTTCATCTGCGGCGGTGCGTTCGACGGGATAGAGAAGAAAATCGCTCAACGGCTGAACACCCATACAGTCGGCTACAACTCCGTTCAGAACGCCAAGAAGATAGATCCGTCTAATCTCATGCAATATATCCGCCCACAGGATTTGAAATCTTTTGGCCTCATTCCTGAGATTATCGGGCGACTCCCAGTCCTGACATATCTGAACCCCTTGGACAAGGCTGCATTGCGAAGAATCTTGACGAGCCCCAAAAACGCTATCATCAAGCAATATGTGAAGCTGTTTGAGATGGATGGTGTTGAGCTGACATTTACAGACGAGGCTTTGGACTACATAGTCGATAAGGCTGTGGAATATAAACTTGGAGCTCGTGGCCTGCGGTCGATTGTTGAAAGCGTCATGATGGATGCCATGTTCGAGATACCGTCAACTGCAATAAAGGCCTTTACAGTCACACGTGAATATGCTGAGCAAAAAATTGACAAGGCAAATTTAGCAACGAACTAGCTGCCCATAAAAGAATAGCAGTTTTTCTCGTTTAAACTGACGTGGAATCAAAAGTTGTTCTTATCTTTGTTAGGTGATAGGGCATGAGTTTTTCTAACGAGAGAGTCTCAGGCACAAAACTTTAACCTGGCATTCCAAATGGACAAGAATAAAAACTTACACGAAGCCTTAAAGAGATATTTTGGGTTCGATGGTTTCAAGATGAACCAAGAGGCAATAATAAGCAGCCTCTTGGCGGGGAAGAATGTCTTCGTGCTAATGCCAACGGGCGGAGGTAAGTCATTGTGCTATCAGTTGCCATCCTTGATGATGGAGGGGACTGCTATCGTGATTTCCCCGTTGATCGCCTTGATGAAGAATCAGGTCGATGCCATGCGCAGTACTTGTGAATCGGACGGAGTGGCACATTACATCAATTCGTCCTTGAACAAGGCTGCTGTGGATCAGGTACTGCACGATATCCTTGACGGTAAGACGAAGCTGCTGTATGTTGCGCCGGAGTCATTGACAAAGGAGGAGTACGTGAACTTCCTAAAGAAAGTGAAGATCTCCTTTTATGCCATCGATGAAGCCCATTGTATATCTGAATGGGGTCATGACTTTAGGCCTGAATACCGTAAGATACGTCCTATAATCCAGAAACTGGGAGTTGCCCCTGTCATTGCGCTGACTGCAACCGCCACAGACAAGGTGCGCAAGGACATAAAGAAAAATCTTGGTATCATGGATGCGGTAGAGTTTAAAAGCTCATTCAACCGCCCCAATCTCTATTATGAAGTTCGTGCTAAGACACAAGACATAGACAAAGACATAATTAAATACATCAAGCAGAATGCCGGTAAGAGCGGCATTATATACTGCTTGAGTCGCAAGCGGGTGGAAGAGCTGGCGGAAATACTGCGCGTTAATGATATCAAGGCGCAGGCTTATCACGCTGGCATGGACTCTGCCACCAGATCGGCCACACAAGACGCCTTCTTAATGGAGAAAATTGACGTCATTGTGGCCACTATTGCTTTCGGCATGGGGATAGACAAGCCTGATGTAAGGTTCGTCATCCATTATGATATTCCTAAAAGTTTAGAGGGGTATTACCAAGAGACAGGACGCGCCGGACGCGATGGTGGGGAAGGGGTCTGCATTGCGTATTATTCGCGTAAGGATCTCCAGAAGCTAGAGAAGTTCATGGAAGGCAAACCTGTTGCAGAACAGGAGATTGGACGGCAATTGCTTAAGGAGACCGCAGCCTATGCCGAGTCCTCACTGTGTCGCCGCAAGCTGTTGCTCCATTATTTTGGTGAGACATATCCGAAAGACAACTGTGAAAATTGCGACAATTGCTTAAGCCCAAGAATCGAAGTGGAAGCAAAAGATTATTTGTGCAGGGCCATAGAGGTCATCCTTGCCGTTAAGGAAAATTTCAAAGACGATTATATAAAGGACGTCCTTATCGGACGCGCTACCGATGAAGTCTGTGCTCACAAGCATAACGACATAGATGAATTCGGTAGTGGCGATGATGTGAGCGACAAAATTTGGTACGCCGTATTGCGCCAGGCCATTGTGGCAGGCTATCTGGAAAAAGACATAGACAATTATGGCGCATTGAGGGTAACCGCGGAAGGACATAAATTTTTGCAGGAGCCTAAAAGTTTCATGATTGTGGAAGATAGGGAGTTTGATGGGAATGTGGCATCGGAGCCTCTCCAAAGCGGGGCTTCTTGTGCTGTGGATCCTTCCCTCTATCAAATGCTTACAGACCTGAGAAAGCGGCTTAGCAAGGAATTGGAGGTTCCTCCTTACGTGATATTCCAAGACAATTCATTGGAAGCCATGGCGACAACTTACCCACAAACATTGGAGGAGTTGCAAAACATTCCCGGTGTCGGGGCCGGAAAGGCGAAACGTTATGGCACCGAGTTCTGCGAACTTATCAAAAAACATTGTGAGGATAACGATATAGAACGTCCGGAAGATTTCCGAATTCGTACGGTTGCGAACAAGTCGCAACTTAAGATAAGCATCATTCATAGCATCGACCGCAAAGTCGCCCTTGACGACATCGCGATGTCTAAAGGGATGGAGTTCGATGAACTCTTAGAAAAGATTGAGGCCATTGTCTATTCCGGAACGAAGATAAACATCGATTATTTCATCAATGAGGTAATGGATGACGATGATGTCAATGACATTTACCAATACTTCAAAGAGTCTGAGACAGATGACATTGATGCCGCCATAGAAGAACTTGGCCAAGAATATTCAGAAGACGAAATCAGGTTGGTTCGGATAAAATTCATCTCCGAGATGGCCAATTAGCCACGGGGCATGCCGAGCAGTCGAAATAGAAAAAGCAATAGATTACAAATGTCGGCGGGGCAGCAGCCCGTTGCCGTAAACCTTTAACTACATATGATAGAGAGCAAGGCTAACGAAAGTGAGGGAAAGAGAAATCTGAATTTCATAGAGCAGATTGTAGAAAAGGATCTGAAGGAAGGAAAGAATGGTGGCCGTCTGCAAACGCGATTTCCACCAGAACCGAATGGCTATCTTCATATTGGCCACGCAAAAGCCATATGCATGGACTTTGGCATTGCAGAGAGATTCGGTGGGGTTTGCAACTTGCGCTTGGATGACACTAATCCCCAGAAGGAAGATACGGAATACGTGAATGCCATCAAGGAGGACATCCAGTGGCTGGGATTCAAATGGGGAAACATCTACCACGCTTCGGATTATTTCCAGCAACTGTGGGACTTTGCCGTGCGCTTGATAAAAGAAGGCAAGGCTTATGTCGACGAGCAGACCAGCGAAGAGATCGCAGCCCAAAAAGGGACACCGACGCAGGCCGGAACCGCCAGCCCTTACCGCGATCGCCCTATAGCTGAGAGCTTGGCACTCTTTGAAAAGATGAATAGCGGTGAGGTTCCTGAAGGGAAGATGGTGTTGCGCGCTAAGATTGACATGGCGAATCCGAATATGCACTTTAGGGATCCGGTTATTTATAGGGTCATTAATAAAAGACATCATATCACGGGCGACAAATGGAAAGCATACCCAATGTATGACTTTGCACACGGGCAGAGTGACTACTTTGAAGGGGTCACACATTCGATTTGCACCTTGGAGTTCGTGCCACACCGCCCGCTCTATGATTATTTCATAGACGAGCTTAAGGAGGGGAAGGATCTTGATGACAATCGCCCCCGCCAGTATGAGTTCAACCGTCTTAACCTGACCTATACGGTCATGAGCAAGCGCAAGCTTCTGGCACTCGTGCAAGAAGGGTTGGTGAATGGTTGGGACGACCCCCGTATGCCGACAATTTGTGGATTGCGTCGCCGGGGCTATTCTCCCGAGGCCGTCCGTTCGTTTATTGACATGATCGGCTATACCAAGTTCGACGCGCTTAATGATTATGCGATGCTAGAGGCCGCAGCCCGTGAAGATCTGAATGCAAGGGCCCTGCGTGTATCGGCGGTACTGAATCCTGTCAAACTCATCGTGACCAACTATCCTGAAGGCAAGACCGAAGAGATGGTGGCAATAAACAATCCGGAAAACGAGGCTGACGGTGAACATACAATTACTTTTAGCCGTGAGCTTTGGATTGAGCGCGATGATTTTATGGAAGATGCACCTAAGAAGTTTTTCAGAATGGTGCCGGGCAAGGAAGTGCGCCTCAAAAACGCATACATTGTGAAATGCACTGGATGCAACAAAGACGCAAACGGAACAATCACCGAGATCTATTGTGAGTATGATCCTTCGAGCCGGAGCGGTATGGAAGGGGCCAACCGCAAGGTCAAGGGAACGCTGCATTGGGTCAGTGTCCATGAGGGACTTCCCGCAGAGGTACGCCTCTATGACCGACTCTTTACTGTCGAGAATCCGTCAGCAGATGAACGTGACTTTCGTGATTTGCTCAATGCCAAGTCACTGGAGGTCTTGACAAATTGCTACGTGGAGCCGTATGCCGCAAAACAGCAGGCAAATAGATACTTGCAGTTTCAACGTATCGGATACTTTACATATGACAAAGATTCAACGGATGAGCATCTCGTATTTAACCGTACTGTTGGCTTAAAAGACAATTGGGCCAAGAAGTAAACGGGTACAGACCGCATCCGTCTGAACGCAATTATAAAGACAAGTTTTTTTGCCAGGGATGCTTGGTTTGAACCAGCCAAGCATCCCTTTTAAACTGTTGTACGATGGACAATGAAGACAGCAAGAAAAAGATAGAAGCTCTAGCCACAGAGTTCCTCCATAAATGGCAAGAGGCACAATTGCCCGATATGGATGCCATGGATTTATTGGATCTTATGGATTATTTTGAACAACGCGGCATGAACTTTGAGGCAGATCTCTGCCGACATATTGCGGAAAGTCAACACGCTGACAATCCTGAGGTGAAGTTGACAATTGCACATGAGTTGGCGGATATGGGCAATTGGAACAAGGCGGCCAGTTTGTATAAGGATGCAGGAATCACGGGGTACGATGCCTTGTTGTTCGGAATTGAACATAGCTTACGCTTAGGGATGGTGGCCCGTTCACTCCAATTGGTGGATAAGGCCTTGCCTTCATCTCATAAGGTGCTTGACATAACAGACTATGACTTCATCTATGACGCTGCGGTCTTGTTCCGGGATTATGGCTATGTGTACCAAGCACTGTCTCTTTTGGACAAACTCTCACCTTCCTATCATGATTATTTTTCGGCCCTTGAGATGCGTGCCGAATGTCTGTATATGCTTCATAAGTATGAAGACGCAAGGGTGATACTTAATCAATTGCTTGATCACTCGTCTTTCGAGACGCCTTTATGGTATAAATTGGCTTCATGTTGCTATGCCGAGGGGAATTATAAAGAGACCATCGAAGCCTGCGAGTATGCCAAGGCAATTGGTAAGGACGAAGCCATTGACCAGCTGTTGGAGCTTGTGAGGATAAAAGAAAACGGAGGGCAGGTAGACAATGAGTTGCTCAGAGAGCTCAAGGGCTTGCAAGACCATTGGGCATGTATGGAATATGCTGAGCAGCTTTACAGTAAGGAGGAATATGGCGCAGCTCTGGAACTTTATGGTCTTGCTAACCTCTATTGCCCCAATGGCCACAAACTGCAGGAAACGATTCTGATGCGTTCCATTGTGTGTCTGGTTCGGCTGGCCGCATATGATGTAGCCATCGTACATCTTTATGCGCTAGTGATGCACAAAGGGGATTTTTGGGCTTGCGCCTATGAGATTGCCCAACTGATGTTTGAAGACGGAGCCTATTCTCACGCTCTAAAGACACTGGAGATAGCGCATGAGTTTGGTTGCATCAACGGGGGACGATACAACCAAGTCGCTGATTTGTTGCATCATTACTCATGTTATAAGGAGGCACGCGGACTATGGAACAACATCATTAGCAACCAGTCTCTGATCTCTAAATCATATAGGGCGCTGGTTTCTCATGCGATGCAGATACTTGGAGACAACAGTGATAGGGTAGGAGGTTGATCCGCTGGCGTGTGAATGGCAGTGGCTGTGATTAAACCCAAATCTAATGCCCAATGTTAGAACTATCCCATGACGGTCTAATGACCGACTGGGGTCAAACGTAAGCCTTTATGGACTAGCATTTTGTGATGACGAAATCTGAGGATACCAAATAGGCTACCTCTGTTTCGTTGATTGACTGTCCCCCCGTATCGTGGACAATAGCTTTCAATGTGCCATATTGGCTTGTTGGCTGTAGTGAGATCTGTGTGATATAGTGCAAATGTTTCCCAGAGCCTTGTTTGAATACGGCCTCCTTGGCACTCCAAAGTACTGTCGCTGTCTCTAATGGTGCTGTTTCCAATTGGGACTGGAATGCCAATTCCTCACCGGGAGAGAGAAATTTCGATTTCATCCGAAAGGCCTTGTCACTTATGGTCTCTACATCAATGCCAATGACTTGGCTGCTTAATGCTAGACATACGATACCTGCACTGTGTGAGATGCCAATATGGGTGTCGGCCGTATATAGGTAGGGGCGTCCATAGTCGTCGTAGCAGATACGGTCATTGATGTTCGCCGCCGTGCTGAGCAGCACGCGTGCCGCGAGCCATTCGCGACGTCGTTTAGAAGAATGAAACAGACGCTTGGCCTCCGAACCGTAGTGAAAAGAAGCTGGCAGGTATCTTGCCAGCTCTTCTTCATCTTCAGTCAAAGACCATAGGTATATGCAGAACCCGTATTGCCTTGAAAATTGCAGGATGTCAGGCCTGTTGAGCAGAGGCATCTTCTTTCTTTTCTTTGGCCACCGTGACACGAACCTTGGTTATGCGCCGCTTGTCAAGGGCCAGAACTTCGAAGGTCAAATCGCGGCAGGTCGCAGTCTGGTGACGGACGGGAAATTCATCCATCAGTTCTAGGATAAACCCAGCCAGTGTTTCAGCCTCACCGACCTCGTTGGAATAATCCTCCTCATTGAGATTCAGAACCTCAAAAAAGTCTGTAAGGGGGATCTTCCCTTCAAAAATATAGATGTTTTCATCGAGGCGAATGTAGTGCCGCTCCTCTTCGTCATACTCATCGTTTATTTCCCCGACGATTTCTTCCAAGATGTCTTCCATCGTGACAATGCCAGAGGTGATGCCGTATTCATCTATGACAATGGCTATATGAATCTTGTTCTTTTGGAATTCGCGTAGCAGGTCATCTATCATCTTGCTTTCCGGGACGAAGAAAGGCCTTCTGATCAGTCTTTGCCAGTTGAAGTCGTTGGCCTCATTGCAATAAGGCAGCAGATCTTTTACGTAGAGAACCCCCTTTATCTTGTCTTGCACACCGTCCCGAACGGGTATTCGGGAATAGTTGTTTTCAATGACGCATTTCATCACTGTCGCAAAGTCGTCGTGAATGCTGAGGTCAACGACATCGACGCGGGGAATCATCACTTCTGCCACTGTCTCCTCACCGAAATGAAGAACGCCCTTCAGAATGTCTCTTTCATTGCTGGCTTTTGTGTTGTCCCGAGTCCCCTCAATTTCTCTGGTAGATAGGGCGTACCTGTTATTGTCCGTGAGCTCTGCTTTGTTGGTGGGGACAAAAAGGCTATAAGCTCTTGCTATGTGGTAGGTCAACCATGATGATTTCGCAAATCTGTCGGTGGACGTCTTCTTGCTTTGCTGCAAGACCAAAGCAGTAATCAGATTTACAATTACCCAAACTCCTAAAGCTGCAATACCGGATTTAAGGAGATCAATGTTTGTCAGGATGAGTAATGCAGCGCACACAGAGAAAGAAGCGATTGTCCCTAATGCGACCCTCATAGCAATGAGCGCATGGGCTGTTGTCTGCGGGTGGTTCAGGATCCACAATATGCGGCAACGTGTCTTCTCTTTCAATGTTCTGGATTCCTCCAGGGTCTTCTCTGAGAGCTGGCTCGCAGAGAGAGACGTTTCCATGATCAGAATTGATAGCAATGCGCAGAATGCCGCAAGACTGATGAGGGATAAGATGATGATTAAGGGGAGGTTGGAAGGTAAACTGTCCATAAAAATAGATTACATTAGGGCCCAGTTCTGTATGCAACAAGATGCATTTTGAACATTACTGTTTTAGGCCGGGCCCATCGCCTTGGCATAGCCTCTTCCGCTCATGTCGGGCGAGGCCTATAACCGGATTTATTCCGGTTAGGTCGTTGGCGTTGAAGGTTGTGGTTTCCTTTGCGTCAGCATTTCAAGTTTCTCTGCCCATATCTCAGTGATCTCTTGATTGCGCCCTTGTTTGTCCACATAGCTGCGCGTCCGTATCGATCCTTCAATATAGAGCTTGTCGCCCTTGTGGACGTATTGCTCGACTATTTCCGCAAGACGTCTCCACAACAGTATACGGTGCCATTCCGCTCTTTCAGGCACCTGTGTTCCGTTCGGCAAGGTATAGCCTGGCGTTGTGGTCGCCAACCTTAGTGTAGCCGTAGCTACGCCGTTATCTATATACCGGACATCCGGTTCTTTCCCGACATTGCCGATGAGCATTACTTTATTGAGCGACATAGTTTGAGTATGGTTGTAAGGATGATATTGGTAACTCTAGGATTTTGGTTCCGACAGAGGTGATTAGCTCTGGCCTGTTGGCAATTGGCGGCGCATGGCTAGCGTATTCGCTCTGCCGCACGCACCATTTCCTCATCCTTTCGTATGGCCCGACGGGCTAGCCAGCCCAACACGTAGGCGAGAACCAGAAAGATTATGCCGTAAGCAGGAGTGACGATCGTCCCCTGTATACGGGTAAAATAGTATGCTCCGCCGATACCGGTCAGAACGGAAAGCAAGATTGTTATCAGGAACCAGTTTGCGAATACCAGCTGAAGCCCACGGTTCTTATAGAGGAATATGTCGGCTATGGCAGCTATGATTGCCAGTGTCGTGAACGTAAGCGTGCCCCATTGAATGGAAGTGGCGACTTGGTGCCCATTCTCAAAGACGACAATGGCGCAGACACGCTGTGTCGCCTGCAGCTCGCCGTCATTGATGAACTGTGCCAATGGAAGCCAGAAAGAAGCCAAGAGCAGTAGGGCCGCAATCAGGAGATATACGCTTTGGATACGCTGTATCATATACCTGTGCTGAGTTTATCCTTGCTTGGATTGCGGTAGTAAATCCTATTGTGCAGAAACTCATCTGCCGCAATCAATGTGGGCTTCGGCAGTTTCTCGTAATAGCGGGAAATCTCTATTTGCTCCCGGTTTTCGAAGGTCTCTTCAAGGTTGTCATTGCTGGAAGCGAACTCCTTCAATTTCTTCGACAGATCGTCTTTCATCTGAGCGGCAATTTGATTGGCCCGCTTAGAGATGATCACGACACTTTCATATATATTGTTGGTACCTTCACAGAAGTCCATCAAGTTGTGGGTCGTGGTGTTTGATGGGGCTTTGCTCTTCTTGTAATCCATATGCTTTGTTTTTATTGTTATGATGATGATCGTTAATGGAATGGGTTACCGATTAGTGGCCGGTACATTTATCGTTGAGTCAGCGGGTGCCTCGTCGCTACGTTCTTCACTGCCGGCATACTTTCTAGCCTTGTTGAAGAGCGCCTTGGCTTCAGCCATATACTTGGATTCAGGGTACTCGTTGGTAAAGCCGTAATACTCATCTATCGCATTGTGGTAGCGCTCTTCCTTCTTTGATTCGACGCTTTGGGCCGCCAGTTCAAACTTAGCGCGCAGGATCAGTATTGCGAATTGCTCGCGGTGGGTGGTGTACGGATAATCCTTGATCGCATTTTCAGCTGTGATGATACAAGCCTGGTAGTTGGAACCGCCGTTCGTGCAATTTCCGAAGTAGCTTCCTAGATCATAATACAGTTTGGCGGACAGGTATTCCTTTTCGACCAGTACGTCTTGAAGCTCAAATATTTTCTGTTGTGCCTCATGGCTATAGGTTCCCGAAGGATAGAGCTCCAGAAAGTTTTGGAATTCAGTAACGGCCTCAAACGTAGCCGTTTGGTCGAGTTTTATTTCCGGAATGTTGTTGTAAAGCGCCAAGCCGCAATAGAAATGGGCCTTTTCGGTATAAATGCCACGGGGATATGTCTGGTAATACTTGCGGAAGTAGGTCGATGCAGCCTCGTAATTATGTGATTTGAAGCTGCTCATGGCCATGAGAAACAAGGATTCTTCCCCTTTTTCCGTCCCCTTGAGCATGGCGATGACATCTTGGAGATAGAGGGTGGCGCGGTTGTATTGTCCTTCAGCGTAGAATTGCTTGCTGAGCTCATATTTATAGTCGAAGTCAGCCGTCTTCTGTAGCTTGAGATAGTCGCTGCATGAGCTCATGAGCAGAGCCAATGCACCTAATATATATATGTTGGTCGGTTTCATACACTCAATTTGGCCACAAAGTTACGAATTAATTGAGAGTTACGCCCCATGTGAAGTCTGTATTTTTAGAGGAAAGCCAAAGGGCAGAGTCCTTGTAGAGTCCAACAGCAAATGCCAAGTCATCGGGCTTTCTAGGTGTCAGGTTCTTCGGGCGCTTGGGGCAGCGGTCACCGGGGCCGCCTTTCCATGCGCTGGCTCCAAAATTCGATGTAGCGCGCAGCCACGCGCTTATAGTCGTGGTGTTTGTTGACGTAGGCGATGCTTTCTGCGGACAGCCTTGGCAACATTTCCGGGTGGAGCACCAATTCTTTGAGCGCTTCATAGACGCTGGATTCCTTGGGCTCAACATTGATGATGGGGCGAAGTGTGGTCTCGTGAAGAATCTCATAATTCTCCGGCTCTCCGCCCCCGACAACGATCAGTCCTTGCGACATGGCTTCCAGCGCATTCATTGCTGGGGTATAGGAGTACAGTTGGTCCAGAATGACGTGGCTGTCGCGCATGAGTTGGCTGTAGGTGGCAAAAGGCACGGACTCGACTTTGAGCATCTCGCATTTTTCAGGATAGTCCTGGACGATACGGACCAAGGCGCGCAGCATGATGTCCGTGCCTTTGTATGCTGTCCTGCTTTGCTGGATACCGATGAAAAAACGGACTTTTTCTGTTGGCGTGAGGGGTAGGGCAGAGGCATTGCCCTTAACTGGGAACGGTATGAACGCCAGCTTGTCTGGGTAGCATTTGCGGTAGGGAAGGAAATACTCATACAGTCCGGCAATGATGCCATCGCAGTCTTCAGCGATATAACGGTTCAGCCGCCCTTTTTCTCCATTTACCCAGTCGGCCAGCCAGATGTCGTTCTGAACGCTATGCCGGATGGTCTCGCCGATGTTGAAGTCGCTGTACCTGAATGTGTGGCAATCTAGCGCGGTCGTGGCATAATAATAGTCCATGCCGAAGGCACCGAGAAAAACGGCCTTGTTGTTTTCCCGCAGTTGTTTGTAGAAGCGCCAGTGCCGTTCGGCTTTGAGCGGTAAGAATATGGGGTTTATGATTTGTACAACGTCGAATCCCTGGAAAGCCTTGAAGTCGCGGTGCAATCGCCACCAGTATTTCAGCCCGCCCAGTTTGTTGTTTTGGGAGCGTCTCAAATCGACGTCCCGGGGATAGTCCTTCCACGCATCGCCATCAGAGGCCACAACGACATCGTGTCCGAGCGCCCGCAGTCCTTCCGCCAGTGTCGCATGGACATTGCTGTATTCACCAAGTAGCAGAATCTTCATCTCTTCTCAGACAGATATTCAGCGAAAATGCGTGCGGCACTTTCCACCATTTGGACACACGGACGTTTCTTGAAGTCGGGCTCGTTGCGCTTCTCAGCCTCTGGGGAATTTGTCGCCTGCCGCCTGTCCAGCCCCAGCAGCTCAGCGCAGATGAGTGAATGGTTTTCGTCTTTGAAACGTGCTGCCATAGCCTGGACAACGGCGTAATTGTGTGACTTTCCGGCACGGTCATCGGCTTTGGCACTTCCGGTCTCGAGGCCAGCCAGCATGAACATGCCGCAAGCCGCACCGCACGTTTGCCGCATTCGTCCGATTCCGCCGCCGAACGAGGCTGCCATTCGGAGGGCCTGCTCTTCGGTGAAACCGTAAAGATCGGCGAAGGCTGCGACAACAGATTGTGAGCAGTTGTATCCGGCTTTGAAGAGCTCTACAGCTCTCTTGATCCGCTCTTCATACATGGATTTGTGGCTTTATGGATTATAGCTTGAGTGGGCACAGAAAATCGCAAAAGCCATCGATCATGTATCGGACTATCCTTGATACAGGAGCAGTCACCCTACAGGCCGATAGCTTTTGCGCACAACGTTAAGGAAACGGTGCGATGTTATTCTTCCACAGGTTTCATGTTGGTGTAAACGGTCTGGACGTCATCAAAGTCCTCAAGACGTTCCACCATTTTGTCAATGCTCTCGCGTTCCTCCGGAGTGACGTCTTTCAGGTCGTTGGGAATATACGTGAATTCAGCGCCGATGACCTCAAAACCGTTTTCTTCGAGGTGCTTCTGGATCTGGCTGAAGCATTTGGGATCGCCGTATATTGTGATGCTCCCTTCCTCGTCGTCGACGTCAAATTCATCTTCGACGCCATAGTCGATAAGGTCCAAGATCATCTCGTCCATGTCAAGCCCCTCCTTCTTCTTGAAGGAGAAAACGCATTTGTGGTCAAACAGGTAGGCCAATGACCCCATGGTGCCGAGGTTGCCATTGAACTTGTTGAACACCGAACGCACATCGCCCACCGTTCGGGTCGGGTTGTCGGTGAGTGTATCGACGAAGACGGCTATGCCATGGGGGCCGTATCCCTCATAGGTCATGGTCTTGTATTCACTCTGATCCTTGCCCATGGCGTTCTTGATCGCACGCTCGATATTGTCCTTCGGCATGTTCTCGCGTTTGGCTGTGGCAATGATGGCGCGAAGTGCCGGGTTGTTTTCTGGTTCGGGGCCTCCAGCTTTGACGGCCACTGCAATCTGTTTGCCTATTTTCGTGAAGGTTTTGGCCATGTGCCCCCACCTTTTCAGCTTAGTCGCTTTCCGATACTCAAAAGCTCTTCCCATTGGTTCTGGTATTATAGTATTGTTTGACTTGTTGTTTCGTTATCGAAGTTTGGCCCCAAGTTTGGACTCCAAGTTCTTGATGATGCGCTGCATGATGGCGTCTGTCTGCTTGTCGTTCATCGTCTTGCTGTCGTCCTGAAGCGTGAAGTTGACCGCATAGCCTTTTTTTCCAGCTTCCAAGTCCTTGCTCTTATAGACGTCAAAGAGGGTGACGTTTTTGAGGCATTTCTTCTCTGAGGCATAGGCGATCTGTTTGATCTGGCTGAATTCGACGGCATCGTCCACCAGGAGGGACAGGTCACGGCGTACGGCGGGGAACTTGCTGATTTCTTTGAAAGAGACGTTGATCTTCTCAGACCTCTTCATCAGGACGTCCCAAGCCAAATCCGCATAATAGACGTCCTGCTGGAGTTCTGGCATAAGTTTCTTCTTGACGACTCCGAACTCGGCAAAGATTTTCCCGGAGTGGTCTGCCCAAACGAGAGATTTGCTGAACAGGTCGGATTGCCCGTCCTTTTCGACAAGACCTTGGAGGGGGATGCCGAGTCGTTGCAGGATGGCTTGTACGTATGCCTTCAGCTCAAAGACACTGCTTTCCTCATCGGCGTGTATCCAGCTTCCTTCGATGCGCTTCCCCGACAGCCACAGGCCAAGGTGGTTTTCCTCGCTGTATGGGCTGAGCTTCTCACCGGCCTTGCGGCGCGCCTCGTCATAGTGGTAGCATTTCCCGAATTCGAAGAGGCGCAGGTTCCCATTCTTGCGGTTGGCATTGTGCAGCACGGTCTCCAGTCCGCCGAAGACCAAGGTCTGGCGCAATACATTCAGGTCTGAGCTGAGCGGGTTGAGCAAGCGGACGAGATGCGATGGTGCCTCATCTTTCAGTTCATCGTAATAGGCGCTCTTGGTCAACGAATTGTTCAGGATCTCATTGAATCCCTGTCCTACGAGCTGCTCTGATATGAGATTCTGCATCTTGTATTTTTTGTCTTCCTCCCCCTTGATGGTGAGGCTAGACTTGATGGCCGATGGAATCTCGATGTTATTATAGCCGTAGATTCGAAGAATGTCCTCGACGACATCACACGGGTGCTGTACGTCGACCCGATAGGCGGGCACGCTGAGCGAAAGCCCCTTCTCGTCTTCTGCGACGATGCCTATTTCGAGAGAGTGCAGGATACTCTTGATCTGATCTTCGGGAATGGCTTTCCCGACAAGTTCATTCATGTACTTGTAATCCAAGCGGACACTGAAGTGCTTGGGCAGGATCTTGGCTTCGACATCCTTGATGTTCATCGCAATCTGGCCGCCGGCCAGTTGCTTGATGAGTATGGCGGCTTGCTTGAGCGCGTATAGCTGTCCGTCTGGATCCACGCCGCGCTCGAAACGGAACGAGGCATCCGTGCTCAGACCGTGGCGACGCGCGCTCTTGCGGATCCATGTCGGATTGAAGTAGGCGCTTTCGAGCAGGACATCCGTAGTGGTGTCGTAGGTTCCGGAGCCTTTTCCGCCAAAGATGCCTGCGATGCACATCGGCTCTTCGCTGTTGCAAATGGCCAGATCGTGGTCTGAGAGCTTATGTTCCACGCCGTCGAGCGTCGTGAACGGGGTGCCTTCCGGCAGTGTCTTGACGATGATCTTGTTGCCGGTGACCATATCCGCGTCGAAGCAGTGCAAGGGCTGTCCGTAAGCGAAGAGTATGTAGTTCGTCACGTCTACGACGTTGTTGATGGAGCGGCAACCGATGACTTCCAGCTTCTGCTTGAGCCACTCAGGGCTCTCACCGACGGTGCAACCTTTGATCGTGACGGCGCAATAATGTGGGCAGGCCTCAGCGTTTTCCACCTCAACGTCAATATCCAGGTCCTGGTTGTCCACCTGGAAGCTGGAGTCGTCCGGCCGGTGCAGTGATGTCTGGTGTCCATTGCGCACCAGCCAGGCATAGAGGTCGCGGGCGACGCCATAGTGCGAACAGGCGTCAGCGCGGTTGGGGGTAATGTCTACCTCGATGACGTAGTCGCTTTCCAGATTATAATACTGCGCGGCGGTGAGTCCCACCGGCGTGTCCGAAGGCAATTCTATGATGCCCTCATGGCTGGTGCCGACTCCGATCTCGTCCTCAGCGCAAATCATGCCGAAACTGTCAACGCCGCGGAGCTTAGACTTTTTGATCACAAACTCCTTGTCACCGTCATAAAGCACCGTGCCGATTGTTGCGACGATCACTTTCTGACCTTCTGCAACATTCTTGGCGCCACAGACGATTTGCACCGGTTCCCCCTGCCCGACATCTACGCTGCAAACATGCATATGGTCTGAGTCGGGGTGTTTCTGGCATGAAAGCACATGCCCTACGACAAGTCCCTTCAGGCCTCCGCGAATGGCCGGGGCTTCTTCAAGCCCGTCCACCTCAAGGCCGATTGAAGTGAGTGCGTCTGCCAGTTCAGTTGGTGACAGGCTGAAATCAACGTATTCTTTCAGCCATTTATAAGATATGTTCATTGTGAAATACTAGTTTGTAATGAGCCTATAGCGGCTGCAAAAGTAATAAATTCTGAAGACTGTGGCAAATGTGGTGTGCATTATTCTTGTCTGTGTAACAGGCGGCGCTGTCCGGTTGCCCGGTGAGCCGCTGAGAGATATGGTGGCCGGAATCGGCCTCTTTCTTTAACCCAAATCGGTCATTAGACCGTCATGGGTTAACGCGTTCCAGACGGCTCCTGGCCCATGGCAGGCTCAGTTGTGCTTGTCTTCATACTCGCTTTTTTGTGGCTCGGCAGCCAGCGGCAAGGCGTTTCCGCCGGGATGAATGTAACCGGAGCCTGCTTCACCGCATTCCATGTCCGTGATGTTGATCATGGTGGCGTACAGGTACACAGCTATCGCCATGTGGATGCCCACCGGCACATCCTTGTCGTCCATCAGCGGGGCGTTGTGGCTGACCTCGTTACGCTGGCGGTGGACGAACTCGTAATAAGCTTTCAGGTTCTGCAACTTCCGGTCTTCCGAGAAACGCAGCCGGTTCACGTTCAGCGCTTTTTCCACGTCGAGAAACTGTACATGGCCGCCGTCGTCTTTCGCCAGCTCCTTGCCGTTGGCCATGTAGTACACCTTCTTCATGTAAGCCTCAAAGCGGGCCAGCAACTGTTGCAACCAGTCCTGCATGTCTTCGTTCCGCCCTTGCGTGCGATAGGCCAGATTGACCGTGCGCTTCAACTTCTTGACACCGTCGAGCGACGGTATCGTCGGGGTGTCCAGCACTTTGAAGAACCACTCCACCACCTCGTCCAATGTCCGGTGGCTCATGCCGCAGAGTTCCTTGAAGTCGTTTGCGAACTCCTCCAGCAGCTTTTCCGTGAGCAGCTGCTCGTTGACGGCCGGATTGATCTGTTCCTGCAGGTGTATCAGCACGAGGTTGTCCAGCTGCGCCTGAATGGAAGGCTGCGACAAATACCTGCGCTGCATCTCGCCGCTGTTGGCCGTCACGACGCCCAGTCCCGCTGCCACTTTGTCGTGAACGACCTGTATCTGTTCCCCCTCGGCGTTGTTGAGGATGGAGTCGCGCACCTCATCGTTGCGTTGCAACTGGCTCACCACCTGGCGTATCTGGTGGCGGACCGTATCGGGGTCGCCCCACTGTATGCCGCCAAACACTTGGTTGAAGTCGTCTATGATCCGGTCGAGCGTTTCCATGTAAGGGTCTTTGGGCGCAAAGCCTCCCTGTCCCGTCGGTATCGGCTTTATCTCGGCGTTCTCGTTTTCGAGCTTGATCTTCCGCTCTTGGCCCTTGGCCACGCGGTACTTGTCGAAGTCTACGAGGTCGAGCAATCCTTCCGTCCAGTCCTCCTGCGGAATCTTGGGCAACTTGCGCAGCAGGAAGTGGAAGAAGGTGTTCTTCTTCTCCCAGTCCACCCGGTGAATGTCCCTCAGGGCCGAGAGAAACTCATAGAGCCGGCAGAACTGTTTCATCGCACTCTTCACTTCTGCCTGCCGGTTGCATTCTTCGGTGATGGGCAGTTGCTTGAAGCGCTCGGTGCAGGTGTCCAGTATCGGATCCAGCTCTTCGCGCTTGGCGCCTGCCCAGTACTTTTTGTTGAACGTCTCCACCTCCCCGTTTTCGTACACCAGTGACTGGTCACAGACGGCCAGCAGGTCGCTCAGCTTGTCGACGTCGGTCTCGTGGCTCAGTATGGTGGTCTTGTAGTAGCGCTGGAAGTCGGCCTGCACGTCTTCGGCCTTGTTCACGAAGTCGAGCACGTAAGTTTCCTCTTTCAGGGGGTGACAGCGGTTCAGCCGGCTCAGCGTCTGCACGGTCTTCACGTCTTTCAGCGGCTTGTCCACATACATCGTGTGGAGCAGCGGCTCGTCATAGCCGGTCTGGAACTTGTCTGCCACGATCAGGAAACGGTAGTTGCCGTGGCGGAAGGTCTTCTCAATGGCTGACGAGGGGAAGCCGTTGAGGTCTGACTCTGTGACCTGCTTGCCCCTATATTCCTTTGAGCCGCTGAACGCGACAATGGCCTTATAGGGGCTGTTGCGCTTTTCGAGCAATTCCTTGATGGCAAAGAAGTAGTCGATGGCGCGGACGATGCCGTTGCAGACCACCATGGCGCGTGCCTCGCCGCCCATTTTGTGAGCCACATTCTCGTGGAAGTGCTCCACCATGATGCGGGCCTTCTTCGCCACGGTCTCGGGCCGGCTTTCCACCCACAGGCGCAGTTTCCTTGCGGCCTGGTCTTTGTCGAACTCTGGGTTGGCCTCGGTCGATTTGATGATTTTGTAGTAGCTCTCATAGGTGGTGTAGTGTGCCAGAACGTCCATGATGAAGCCTTCCTGGATGGCCTGGCGCATGGAGTAGAGGTGGAACGGGCGGTGCCCCGTTTCACCTTTGGCCGTGGTATAGGGCTGGCCGAACATTTCGAGCGTCTTGTTCTTGGGCGTGGCGGTGAAGGCGTAGAAGTTGGTGTTGCGGGCCATCAGGCGTCCGGCCACCACATATTCCAGCAACTGGTTCAGGCCGTCTTCGTTGTCTTCCAGCGTCACGTTCCTGTGCCCATAGCCTGAGAGCACCCTGTTGAGGGCGCTTTGCATGGAGCCGCTCTGGCTGGAGTGGGCCTCGTCGATGATGACGGCAAACTGCCTGTCGGCCAGCTCCTGTCCCAGTGTTTGCAGGATGAAGGGAAACTTGCAGATCGTGCTGACGATGATTTTCTTGCCGCCTGAGATGGCGTTCTTCAGCGCCTCGCTGTCGTCGGCCCATTGCACCACGCTCCTGTTGTTGCAGAACGCGCGGATGTTGTCGCGTATCTGTTTGTCGAGGTTCACGCGGTCGGTGATGACGATGACGCTCTCAAACTTGGGTGTCAGTCCATCTGGTTGCTTCATGTTGACCAGTTGGAAGGCCAGCCACGTGATGGTGTTGCTCTTGCCTGAACCTGCCGAGTGCTGTATGAGGTAGCGTTGCCCGCCTTCGTGTGCGGCAGTGTCGGCCAGCAACTCGCGCACGGCTTCGAACTGGTGATAGCGCGGCCAGATGCACTTCTCCTTGGTCCTGCCGGTGTCGGGGTCTTTCTCGCGGATCACCTGCGCGTAGTTTTCCAAGATGTGGCTCAACTGCCGCTTTTGCAGAATGTCTTCCCACAGGTAGGCGGTCTTCAGGCCGTTGGGGTTCACGGGGTTGCCAGCTCCGTCGTCCACGCCCTTGTTGAAAGGCAGGAACCACGACTTCTTGCCGGCCAGAGCCGTGCACATCCGCACCTCGGCATCGTCTACGGCGAAGTGTACGGCGCACCGTTTGGGCATGAACAGCGGTTCTTTGGGACTGCGGGCGGTCTTGTACTGGTCGATGGCGTCTTGCACGTCTTGGTTGGTCAACGTGTTCTTCAGTTCCATCGTCATGATGGGCAGGCCGTTGAGCATGAGCACCATGTCCACGGAGTCTTCCGTACGCGTGGTGGAGAAATGCAGCTGGCGCACCACCGTCCAGCGGTTCTGTCCGTAGGCGATGGTGGCCTGCGCGTTGCCGGCTATCGGTAGGGGGTAGTAGAGGTCAAAAGCTGTGGCATTGTGTTCCACGCCGTGGCGGAGCACATCCACGATGCCGCGCAGCGTGATTTGGTTACGCAGCCGTTCGAGGAACTTACGGGTGTTCTGCGGCGTATCGTAGATGCGGGCGCGGCGCACCTGTTCCATCTGCGTGCTTTCGAGAAACTCGCACAGCATCTGCTCGTCCAGGCAATAGTCGCGGTTGAAGTCGGTGCTGAGCCGTTTCTGCCAGCGTGATTCCGGCTCGCGTTTTCCGGCGATATCGAGCAAGTTGGCTTCGATGATGCTTTCAAGACCTTTCTCTGATGTGTCTGTTGCCATATCGCTTTCAGTTTAATCGTTTGTTACGCGTACCTTGCCCGTCACCACATCGCTGATAAGGCGTTGCTTGTATTCCTTCAGCTTCTCTATCTGCGAAAGTTCCTTTATGCGGAGCTGCTCGATTTGAGAGACTTTGCGATCGAGGTAGGAGACGATTGCCTGTTGTTCCGGGAGAGGAGGAAGGGGAAGCCATGTTTGCTTAATCTTTTCTGCACTGATATTGGGTTGAGTTCCTCCAAAACTTTCTTCTATCCATTTCTGCTTGCATGGTCTCATTAAATATGATGCAAATAAAAGATCAATGAGGCTTGATATTCCAGATAGTGCACAGCATGCTTGGTTGGTACATCCTTCCAATCTTGTAATGGCATATTTCCCAATAGATGCCCCATACATTGCTATCAAGAGAGTGCCCTTCGGATAAACCTTTAAAGCAGAATTCTCCTGTAAGGCCTTTAGTGTAACGTATTTGGAGCACTCATAGAGGTAACCATAGTTAAGGTCGCCCGAGTTTATCCAAGGGATGCCATTGTCTTTATTTGCATACGATTGATTGCCCTTGGGAGTTGTACCGCTTCCTATAAAGGAAAAAAGACGTTGGATTTTATTCTTTCCCCAATGCTCAGGCACCATTCCAATCCACTTTATGCCGGAGTCCTTCATCTTGGCG
>OIYP01000106.1_pt1 | contig 59758 bp, 49 predicted proteins | sample 1588261 | NCBI WGS metagenome assembly OIYP01 (sample SAMN03283293) | human gut metagenome | biome: human-associated habitat; material: feces | host: Homo sapiens | place: Peru | collected 2012 | reverse complement strand
TGCGTATTTCCGCCACCGGTGCGGCTACTACGGCCAAGGGTTCTGTTTCGGTCTTATGACGCAGATAAAACCACCCGGCGGTGAGGGCGAGCAAAAGAGCCGCTGTTAAAGTTATTTTTCCGCCGCGGCGTTTTAAAAGCCACACACACGCAAGCAGGCAGAACGCCCACCACAAAACCATCGCCAGCCCTTTAAGTTCATCATAAGACAAACTGAAAAATGCTTTATGCAATACAGGCGGTACTCCTGCCGGAACCAAACTTTCGCCCCCGGCAGATAAGGCCAAGGATAAATTATTGCGGATATCTGCGTCGCGCGGGGCCAACTTAAAAGCGCGGTAATAATTCGCGGCGGCCAAACCCATACTGCCCATTTTAAAATAGCAATTACCTATATTGTAGTAAACATAAGGGTCGTTTGGGTGAGTTTTTAAATCATATTCGTACAATCCCAACGCGGCAGAGAACTTGCCTTGGCGGTAAAATTCTTCTGCATTTTGCAGGGGAGTTTGGGCAAACACGGAGGTAAACCCGAGTAAAGCAAAAACTAAAATAAACAAATGTTTCATTTGGTTTCCTCCTCCATTAATTTTAAAATATCTAATCCTTGCGCGGATAAGTTCTGCGGGTCCAACGCATCAGGCGAGCCGGGGGCAAAGCGGGCCGTTTCCAGCCGTTGCCAAAGTAAAGAAAACGCTTCTGCTGTGGCGGGGGTAACGCCGCTTTTTTGCAGGGCGGTTACAATCGCGCGCAGGGGCAGGCTTCCTGTACCGATACCCAATTTTTGCTGCAAATAGCCGGATAAGGCTTCGGCTACTTGCTCATCTGAAATGGCGCGTTTAAGTAAATTTTTGGCGTGAGTATAGGCGCGTTTGCGGGCCATAGACTTTTTGCCAAAGGAAGCAAAAAATACGCTAATGCCCAAAATAATGAGCGCGACCCAGTTGGCTTTTTGCCACGCGCTTAACCGGGCCAAAACAGACGGTTCAGGCGCGTAAGAGTTTTTTAAATAGGAAATATCCTTGCCTAAGGTTTGAAAGCCGTTTCCCGTATGGGCGGCGGCCCCAAAATCAAAGCCGCTTTCCTTTTTGGTGGAGGGGGAAACGGACAACGTAATGGGTTCCGTTTGCAACGTTTTGTATTGGCCGGAAACGGGGTTAAAGTAAGACCACTTGATAGGCGGAACAGCATATATGCCCGAAGCGGACGGCACTAAAACGGTTTTAAATTCTTTATACCCGCGTACGGTATCAGAATACGAGGGTAGCGAGCCTGCCGCGGCGGCGGCAGGGTACATTTTAAACCCGGGTATTTTCGGCCAAGTTAGGTCGCCCGTACCCTTTAAGTTGCCCGGCCCTTTTACCGTAACGGTAACTGTAACGGCCTCCCCTGCTTCCACTTGTGTTCTGTCGGCGCTTGCCGATAAGGTATAACCTTGGCCTACTGCACCATAAAAAGAATTCGGTTTGCCGGCCGGAAGCGGGCGGATTTGGAGCGGAATTTCTTTGGATTCGGCCGTCTTTTCTGCTCCCAGGGCCGAGCCGCCAAACAAGCGGTCTAACGGCGAAAGCGAAGCGGAGCCGGTGCGGTATTGCACACGGGCCTCACCAATCGTGGCCGCACCGGGAGCCGCACCCGTAACGGTGTAGCGTTGTTCGTTGTAGCGGTACAAGATTCCGTTGATACTTTGTGTTCCTTCGGCGGAGCCTGCGTCCTCCATAAACAGGTTATAAACGGCGGGCTTTTGGTACGGTGCATCGTAAAATTCGCGGGAATAGTAAAAGCGTACGGCCAGGGTAACGGCTTCGTTTACATAAGGTCTTTTATTGCTTACGGCAGAAACTAAAAAGTAATTTTCATTTCCGCGCGCGTAGGCTTGGTTCATTAAACTTTGCGTGAGCGCGGGGAGACTTTCGTCGGCTTTTTGCACTTGGCGCGAAATGGCCGTATTAATGGAAGAATCATAGGTCCCGTTGGTTACGGCACGGCCCGTACTGGTGGCGGGGCGGTTTTTTTGTACGCCTTGGGAATTGCGGTAAATACTGATAGAAATCGGGTCTGTTTTATATGTCTTTCCGTTATATTTAACAGTTACGGAGCCAATGTCGGCTTTGCCCACAAAACGCGGCAGCATTACATAGCGAAATACCGAGGTGCTTTTTCCGTTAATGGTTGTTTGGTCAATTTCGCGCGAATAAACATTAAACGCAGGCAGACTGGGCAGTTGCGGCATTGTCAGCGGACTGACGGCCCCCTGTACGGTTACGGTTAGGGTAATTTCGTCATCCAGCGTGAGAGCAGTTTTATCCACCGAAGATGACACGGAAATTTGTGCCCAGGAAAGCCCTGCCCATAATATCAAATAAAGAGAAAAAAGGAGTTTCTTTAACATATTACCAATCCTTCTCCACAGTGGGGTCTTGCGCTTCGCCCGGCTGGGTAGGTTTTTTATATTCGTTTTCGCGAGCCATTTGCATTACGCGGTCCGCATCATCTTTATTCATAGCATCTTGGGAGTTGGACGGCTTTTCCTTTTGGCCTTGTTCCTGTGGGGCTTGGCCTTTATTGTTTTGGTCCTGCTGGCTTTGGTTAGAGGAATTATTACTGTTGTTTTGGTTATTTTGGTTGTTTTGGTTTTGCTCGCTTTGCTGTTGCTCTATAATCAGTTGCAAGTTATGCACGGCCTCTTTATCCTTGGGATTGGCTATAATGGCTTGGCGGTACGCGGAGACGGCTTTTTCTTTGTTTCCTGCACGGTAATAGGAATTACCTAAGTTAAAAAGTGCATCTTGGCGGAGAGAGCCGTTTTGTTCTGCCGTATTTTCAAAGGCTTTTTCAGCCGATTGGTAATCTTTTAAATAGTACGAGGCCGCTCCGGCACCGAAAGAGGCTTGCTCCTGGCGGGGTTCTTTGTGTAATGCGGCTTGATATTTGGATAGGGCCTGTCCGTATTTTTTATCTTGATATAACTTGCCTGCTTCGCGCAAATCCCCGCGTACGCCCGCAAAAGCGGACGAAGCCGAAAGAAGGAGTAAAAAGCAAGCAATTTTCTTCATAATTTTATTTTACCTTTTTTGGGCCGTATTTCGCTTATTGCCGCGCGGCCACAGTAAAAAAGCGGCTAAACATAAAATGGCCAGCACCAACGGCAGCGCATATCGGTTTTTATATACCGCGCGCGCAGCCGCCCGGGCAGAGGTTTTATCCAACCCTTTCACCGAGGCTTCTACTTTTGCCGCCACTTGTGCAGGCGTGGTATAGGCAATATAGGCCCCGCCGGTGGCCTGGGCCAGCGCGAGCAGCGTTTTTTCGTCCAGTTTGGAAACAACCGTTTTTCCCGTTTTATCTTTTTTGTATTCTATAACTTTACCTGTCGTATCCAACTTGGCAGGGATTAAGGTGCCGTCTTTTGTTCCGATACCGATAGCAATTACGCGGATTCCATTTTTGAGGGCCGTTTCCTGGGCGGCTTTCAGTTCGTTGGGAGAGTGGTCCTCTCCGTCAGTTAATAAAATGAGGGCTTTTTGTCCGGGATATTTGGCTAACATCCGGGCGGCCAAATGAACCGGAGCCGCCAGGGAAGTTCCCGGCACAGGCAACATATCGGGCTGTAAGGAATTAATAAAATAGGTCAGCGCATCCTCGTCCGTGGTAATAGGGCATTGTACATATGCTTGGGAGGTAAACGCCAAAATACCGATACGTTCATCCTTTAAATTATTTACAAGCATTTTGAGCATTGTTTTTGCATTATCCAAGCGGTCGGGCTTTAAATCTCTTGCGCGCATAGAAGTAGAAACGTCCACCGCGATAACCGTTTGGGCAAACGAGCCTTGAACCTCTATTATTTCCGTACCCCATTGGGGGCCTGCCAGCGCCGCGAACAAAAAGAATAAAAACAGCCCGAAACAAGCACCGCGTTTCCAGGTAACGGGGCGTAAATCAGCGGTTAATTTGGCATATGCCATCGGCCCGAATAAGGCAGAAATCAGGCGGTTTTTTAGTTTCTTGCCCGACCACGCTACCAGCCACGCCAATAAAGCCGCCGGAAGAAAGTAAACCAAAAACCAAGGATTTGCAAACAGTTCCATATTAGGGTACCTTTATTAAAAATAATTTTTCCAAGACAAATGCGGCTCCCGCCAAAATAAGCGCCGCCAACAAAAGCGGGTGGTAAAAATCGGTGCGGTTGACAGTGGAATTGGGGGCAAATTGCGTTTTTTCCAGTTCGTTAATCATATCGTAAATTTTAGCGAGTTCTGCTTCGTTTTTGGCGCGGAAAAATTTACCGCCCGTCGCATCTGCTATTTCCAACATCAGCCCTTCGTTGATTTCGTCCTGTGCGCTGGAATACAAACTTTGCTGGGGCGCGCTGGCGGTGCCGATTGTGTAAACGCGTATGCCGTATGAAGCGGCGGCTTTGGCGGCGAGCATAGGGTCAATGGTTCCGGCATTGGAATCGCCGTCTGTCAGTAAGATGATGATTTTGCTTTTGGCTTTGCTGTCTTTTAAATGGTTGGAAGCGACGGCCAATGCATCACCAATAGCCGTATAGTTGGGGTCCACCACCCCCAAATATAAGGTGCCTAAATATTCAAGCAGTGCTTCGTGGTCCAGCGTTAGCGGGGCTTGCAGCATTGCCTGTTTGGCAAAGGCAACAAGTCCAATGCGGTCCGATGGGCGTTTTTTTATAAATCGGGAGGCTGTTTCCTGCGCGGCTACAAAGCGGTTGGGGTAAAAATCCTGCTTTTGCATAGAGGCCGAAACGTCCATCAGCAAAATAATGTCCACCCCTTCGGTGGGCGGCACTACTGTACGGTCCACTTTTACGGGGCGTGCAAGAGCGGCTGTCATTAAAATAAGCGCGGCTGTATATAGCAGAATCGGCAGCCAGCGCGTAAACAGTACGCGCACGGAAGTTTGTTCCACCCTTAGATGAGCCAAAGGATAGGAAATTTGGCGGCTGAATATCCGTCTTAATACAGTATGTGTAATGAGTACGGCAAAGGGGATAATGAGAAGCAAAAAAGCCCACGGGTGCATAAATTCCGCGCGTCCGCCGGACAACCGTTCAAAAAGCAGTCCGCCCAGCGATACCGCGCATAAAGCCGCGGCCGCCGCCGTGCAAATAACCTGTGCTTTGGGGGCGCGGCGGGTAACCAGTCCGGCGGATAAACCGGCCAGTAGCATTAAAATACTGATTAAAAAGAAATAAATCATTTTTTAATCTCCTGTGCGGGAGCGAGTTCTTTGGGGGAGGTTTCCACAATAATTTCGCGCAAGAGTTGGATATCTCTGTTGCGGGTTTCCAAACTGGGTACAGCCTTGGCGAATTTAACGAGATCTCCCGAACTTAAAAATTGGCGCAACTGCGCACGCAAGGGAGCCAGTTTGGGCATTGTTTTAATGCGGGCTAAAATTTCGGCGGAAGTATCGGCTGACGCATCTATTTTTAATTGGCGCCATAAGTATTCGCGTAAAATATCGGTAAGGGTATTGTAAAACACCTTATATTGGGCATTTTCCCAAAGGCCGCTGTCTAATAACGCATCAATTTGGGAGAGTGCAATCTCGTTGCCGGGGCGCGGGTCCTCAGGCGCGTGTGATACGGAAAATTGCTTTTCGTGCAGTTTTTTATACCACGCATAAAGCACATAAATAAGTGCGCCTAACAAAAGGGCGGCTATCAGCCACGCCAGCCAACTGACGGGGATGGAGGGATTGCGGATTTCCCGCAGGTTTTTATCGTTAAAGGTTTTTGCGGGAGTAATGTCTATATATGCTTCGGCTTTTGTTTGGGCGGTTGTTTTGCCGTTTTGCTCCAAGTTAAAAGTAACGGTAAAGGTAGATTTGCCCAAAGTAAAGGGCAAAGCCGTAAAATCATATATTAATGTGCCGGGCGATTTCCGTTGTGCTGCCATTTGGGTAATTTCAAAATCTTTGGAAAGAGAATCTTTGGCAACGGTTACTTCATAGCCCGGCGTGTGGCTTAAACTAAATTGCAGGGCAAAGGGTTTGGCAAAAGGAACCTTATCTGCGGCTTTTTGCTCAATTAATTGCAACTCCTGCGCCCCGCAAAGAGTAAAGGAAAACAAAAGGGAAAATAAAGTTAAAAGTTTTTTCATATTATTTTCTTATTTTTTTGGCGCGCTGTTTAAAAAACGCAATCACCGGGTCCGCCGGCGCTTGGTCGGTGCGGACGTAAATCGGCTCAATCTTATACGGATTAAAGAGGGCGCGCAGATTAATGTTTTGGTGCTCCGCGTGTTCGGCAAGGGCAACATTCAGTTCGCCGGAGGACAGACACAAAAAATCTTCTTCCCCGGTTTCCGGGTCGGTTACATCTATGCACGCGGACACGGGGGGGATAAATTTTTCCAGTTTGTCTTGGATGACCACGGGAATTAAGTCAAACTTTTTGGCTGCCAGTTTAAAGGGTTTTGAAAACGAGGCAACAGGAGCCAAAAAATCGGAAATTAAAATTAAAATACCTTGGCGTTTAATAACCTTAGATAGTGTTTCCAGGCACAGGCCGATATCCGTACCGCGCCCGGCAGGTTCAAAGGCCACCAGTTCGCGGATGAGGCGCAAAACGTGTTTTTTACCTTTTTTGGGGGGAACAAATAGTTCTATTTGGTTTGAAAAGAGCATTAAGCCCACTTTGTCGCTGTTTTTGATTGCGGAAAAGGCAAACAAGGCGGAAAGTTCTGCTGCTAATTCCTGCTTTAATTTATCCGCAGAGCCAAACCGTTGGGATGCCGAAACGTCGCACGCAATCATCAGCGTCAGTTCGCGTTCCTCGTTATATTTTTTGATATAGGGGATACCGGTGCGGGCGGTTACGTTCCAGTCAATAGAGCGGATATCGTCGCCCGGGGTATATTCGCGTACTTCGGCAAATTCAATTCCTTGCCCTTTGAACGCGCTCAAATATTCCCCGGCGAACGTTTCCGATACGAGTTTGTTCGTCTGAATTTCAATTTGGCGTACTTTTTTTAAAATTTCCGCAGCATCCATTTTGTACCCCCGGGGTAATTCTACGGCACGTCCACCGCATCAAAAATTTGTTTGACGATTTGGTCGGAGGTGATGTTTTCGGCTTCCGCTTCGTATGATAGCAGCACTCTGTGGCGCAAAACATCCATACCGATGGCTTTAATATCTTCGGGCGTAACAAATCCGCGTCCGTTTAAGAACGCATAGGCCTTGGCCGCTTGCGTGAGGAAGATAGTTGCGCGGGGGCTGGCGCCATAGGCAATAAAAGAGGCTAGTTTTTCTAACTTGGCCGATTTGGGGTCGCGCGTGGCAAAGACTAAATCTACAATGTAGTTTTTGATTTTTTCATCTACATAAATGGAATCGGTTACTTGGCGCGCCTTTAAAATCATCTCCGGTGTAACATTGGTGTTTACGGAAATGGTTTGATGCGAGGACATACGTTCCAAAATCAGTTTTTCCTCTTCTTTGGTGGGATAGGTTACCATTACTTTAAGCATAAAGCGGTCCACCTGTGCTTCCGGGAGCGGATAAGTACCCTCTTGCTCTACGGGGTTTTGTGTGGCCAGTACCATAAACGGAGCAGGCAATTTATAGGTTTGCTCGCCAATGGTTACCTGGCGTTCTTGCATTGCTTCCAATAGCGCGCTTTGAACCTTAGCCGGAGAGCGGTTGATTTCATCGGCCAGTACAAAGTTGGAAAACACCGGCCCGCGTTTGGGGTAAAATAAGCCGTCTTTGGGGTTGAAAATAAGTGTACCAGTGATATCGGCAGGCAGTAAATCCGGGGTAAATTGGATGCGCTGGAACTGGGCATGAATTGCTTGCGCCAAAGTTTTGACGGCTAATGTTTTAGCCAGGCCCGGCACCCCTTCAATCAAAATATGACCGTCGGCTAACAAGGCTACAAGCATTTTTTCTAAAAGGGCTTCCTGCCCTACAATTACCTTGCCGACTTCGCGCTTTAAATCTTGCAAAAAGATACTTTCCTGCTGGACTTGTTTATTAAGTGTGGTGATATCCATACGTCCCCCTTATGACGGACTAAACCGTCTGGTTTCTTCCTATATTATAAATAAATTGAGAGTATTGTAAAAGCCTAAAAGGGGTTATTTTTTTCCTTTCAAGCGGGCCAGTTGTTTGGCTGTTTTGGTGTCTTGATACCACAAGCAGAAAAGATATATGCCCAAAAGCGGAAATGCGGAAACTGTACATAACAAAGGATACGCCCCAACGTGCAGGAAATGATAGAATACTGCGGCATAAAACGTAAAAAAGATACAAGCAATAAGCAACAGTTTTTTTCGTGTTTCTTTACGAAAGCGGCAGAAGATGCTGTATTTATGGTAATCGTCCAGTAAGGCTTTGATTTCTTTTGCGGCGTCTTTATTATCCGATAAGTTGGCGACGGGCATAACTTTGAAATCAAATTCTTTAAAGCACTTTCCCTTGTTCATCAGTTTGAGAATGACGGGCAGCAGATTCCCTGCAACGTGCCGGCAAGAAATGGTTTTGCCGTTCTGTATAAAAGAAAGTTGGCAAAGGACTATTTTCGGATATCTGTTATATTGGGTATAACACATATGGGCAAATATCGTTAGCAGAAATTTGGTATTTTGGTAAGGCAGTAAAACGGGATTTTTTCTGCGGTTATATTCCACTTTTACGCTTTCTGGTAAAAAAGTAAGAGCAACAACCCTTCTCTTTTTGGAAAAAGCAGAAAAGAACTTTACATATATAAGGTAGATAATAGCCCCGATTCCTAATGGGGATAACAGCGGAGCGCTTTTTAATGCAAGCACACAAGACAAGTCGTTATTGGTGCACATTTCGGAAACATATCGGTTAAAATTTATCCAAGAAAAGGAGCCAAACATACTCTTTGTCATCAAATACGCATATCCGCCCAAAAATAAGGTGAGTATAATTACGGGGCGGATATCTTTGAGTGAAAAATAAATATTGGGGTCTTTTATTTTCAATTTCATTTTTTGTGTTGTTTGAGTGCTTCTATTTGTTTTGCCAGTTTTTTTGCCTTCACCGCTTTGCAAATCATATATATTCCGACTAATGGGAGAATGAGCGTGAGCAGGGCAAATAGTGTGAGCGAGTTAAGCAGCACAATGGATTGGATAATAAACAGAGAGAAAAGTATTCCCAACCCTAAAAGCATATTGCAGGTTGCCTTATCATAAGGGCACAAAATGCCATAGTCTATGTAATCTTGAAAAATAGTGCGGATTTTATCGGCGGCAGTTTTATCCCAAGAGTTGCGTAAACTCCTTGGGTTGACGGCGAAATGAAAGGAGGCAAATCGGGCGCGGTAGTCCAAGAGTTGGGGGAAAAATGTAAACGGGCGTGCGGACAAATGGTCACAAACGAAGGTTTGGTTCCCTTGCGTAAAGGATATTACACAAGGCCCCGCAACGGAGCGGTGTCCGTTTTTGGTGGAAACATCAAAGGCGGTAATGGTGAGGCTGAACCGCGTTTCCTGATAGGGCAGGAAAACGGGAAGAGTATTCTTATTATATCCCAGTTTTACGCCTTCGTTCAAAAATTCTATCGTGCGGATAGCGGACATTTGGCTGTGGCTCGGCAAAAAGCATTTTATCCAACGATAAAGGATATTGCCTATAAAAAATACCATTAGAATCGGAAGCAACTTAAAAAGTAAAAGTGTTATTAAATCCCCTTCGCTGATTTCTGTCACAAAGGCAGTGTAAGATTGCCAGGAAAATTGTCCGTCTAACAGAAAAAAGAAACAAAACCCAAAGGCCGTAAACATCACTATGGTGAAGATTTCCTGTAAAGAAATATAAGATTTTGGATTTCTAATTTTAATACGCATTATTATCTCCCACGAAAAAGTCCGGCTAACCGGGCCAACAAAAATCGTTTCCCGTCCAATAGTTTATCAACCGTATGGGTAGCCGTCAAATTCTTATATAATTCCGAGGTCATTTCTGCTCCTTACATAACTTTATATATTATGATAGAATTTGCGGTAAATTACAAGTTAAAAATAAAACACCCCCGCAGCGGTGCGAGGGTGCTTGTCACAAAGGCGAAACTATTTAGATGTTTCTTCGTCATACATCCCAACCCCGGTTTTGCCGATAACCATTATCTTTTTTGCGCCGGGCATATGGCAGATTTCGGGCAAGTGTTCGCTGCCGATATCTAAATAGACCAATTTTTCGGTGTCGGATGCGTTGCGGATGACGTGTGCGCCTTCCGGTCCTGTGGGAAAGGTAATAGCGTCGCCCGCTTTTAAGGTTACTTCTCTGTCGTGCAATTTAACAGCGGCGGTGCCGGAAATCACATAAAAGACTTCTTCGTTCATTTCGTGCCAATGGTATCCATAGGCAAAGTGTCCGGGGGCCACTTCCACAAAGTTCGCGTGCAAGGTGGAAATGTCGCTATGCGGGATGATTTCCTTTACGGTAAATTCCGCACCGTTGGCCGCCATAAATTGACCTTTTTCGTGTTGGTAATTTTTAATTTCAACTTTTTTCATATCTTTCTCCTTTATATATAGGGGATTTTTACCCCGGATGACATCAAGTATTGTGCCTTTTATTAGTTTCTTTTGTAAAGTAGGCACTTTTTTGTATGCTAGTAGCCAAAAAGAAACTAATGGAGTATAATAAATATATGATTACGAAAAAGAATTTGCCCCCGTGCCCGGTGGCGGTACTGCTCAAATTGATAGGTAATAAATGGAAAATCCTTATTATAAGGGATTTGCTGACAGGGACCAAACGTTTTGGCGAATTAAAAAGGAGTGTGGGGTGTTCCCAAAAAGTTCTTACAAGCAACTTAAAAGAAATGGAAGAGAATAAATTATTGTTGCGCAAAGCCTTTGCCGAGATACCTCCCCGGGTGGAATATACTCTTACCAAAACAGGTTTATCCTTGGCTCCCGTACTGCAAGAAATGGCTGCGTGGGGGGATAAATACCGACGGAGTTTAAAGAAATAGTTGCAAAATATTTTTAATATGTTATATAATAAATATACGCAAACAAGATGAGTTTGCCAAGCAGTAAAAAAGATTTGACAAGTTCTTAAAAAATTGTTTTAATATATAAGTACTCAGTAAAGAGCGTTTTTAAGTTTGCAACTTGTTTTAAAAAAAGATTTGACAAACATTTAAAAAAATGCTTAAATAAAAGAGTAGTAAGGGTTGAGCGTTTTAAACAAGAGTTTAAAAAGGCTTGACAGGTTGAAACAGATTTGCTAGAATATCTTTGTAGCCAAAGAGGGCTCAAAGAAGAAAAAAGGTTTCCGATTGCTTTTTCCGAAGCAGGAAAAGAGCAACGAGGAAATTTCGTTCTGTGAAAATTTGACAGCAATGTGCGAATGGGCGATTTGAAATGGGAAGGTTTAAACCTAACATTTTAAATGCTCAAAGTAAGTCAGTCATAGACTATAATATGACACCAAGTTAATTCAAGTAAGAAGAGTCAAAAGTCAACAGCTCTTGTTAGCGATTAGTTGCCTTTGAACCGCTTGCGATTTAAAGGTAACAAATTCTAATGGAGAGTTTGATCCTGGCTCAGAGTTAACGCTGGCATCGTGCATAACACATGCAAGTCGAACGGGACTTTAATTTGTAGCAATACAGATTGAAGTTTAGTGGCAGACGGGTGAGTAATGTATAAGTAACCAACCTTTAAGTGGGGAATAACAATCCGAAAGGGTTGCTAATACCCCATAACATCTAGTAGCGGCATCGTTAATAGATTAAAGATTTATCGCTTGAAGACGGACTTATATTCTATCAGCTAGTTGGCAGTGTAACGGACTACCAAGGCGACGACGGATAGCCGGCCTGAAAGGGCGACCGGCCACAAGGGCACTGAGACACGGGCCCTACTCCTACGGGAGGCAGCAGTGGGGAATTTTGGACAATGGGCGAAAGCCTGATCCAGCAACGATGCGTGGAGGATGAAGGTTCTCGGATTGTAAACTCCTTTTGAGAGGGAAGAAAAAAATGACGGTACCTCTCGAATAAGCCACGGCTAACTACGTGCCAGCAGCCGCGGTAAGACGTAGGTGGCAAGCGTTACTCGGAATTACTAGGCGTAAAGCGCGCGTAGGCGGAATGTTAAGTCTGTTGTGTAATCTCTGGGCTCAACCCAGAAACTGCAACAGAAACTGGCGTTCTTGAGTGAGGCAGAGGAAATCGGAATTCCTAGTGTAGCAGTGAAATGCGTAGATATTAGGAGGAACACCGGTGGCGAAGGCGGATTTCTGGGCCTTTACTGACGCTAAAGTGCGAAAGCTAGGGGAGCAAACGGGATTAGATACCCCGGTAGTCCTAGCCGTAAACGATGATAACTAGGTGTGGGAGGTATCGACCCCTTCCGTGCCGCCGCTAACGCATTAAGTTATCCGCCTGGGGAGTACGGCCGCAAGGTTAAAACTCAAAGGAATTGACGGGGACCCGCACAAGAGGTGGAGTATGTGGTTTAATTCGACGCTACGCGAAAAACCTTACCTGGGCTCGAACGACTGGTGGTAAGACTTATGAAAGTAGGTCTGACCCGCAAGGGAGCCAGCCGAGGTGCTGCATGGTTGTCGTCAGCTCGTGTCGTGAGATGTTGGGTTAAGTCCCGCAACGAGCGCAACCCCTATCCTGTGTTGCCTAGCAATAGGATCTCTCAGGAGACCGCCGCGGATAACGTGGAGGAAGGTGGGGATGACGTCAAATCATCATGGCCTTTATGTCCAGGGCTACACACGTACTACAATGGTATAGACAGAGGGTAGCAATACCGTAAGGTGGAGCCAATCCCTAAACTATGCCCCAGTTCAGATTGTGGGCTGCAATTCGCCCACATGAAGCCGGAATCTCTAGTAATCGCAGATCAGCACGCTGCGGTGAATACGTTCCCGGGTCTTGTACACACCGCCCGTCACACCACGAAAGTCAATTGCAACAGAAGTATCCAGGTCGTCTGGGTCCTAAGTTGTGATTGGTGATTGGGGTGAAGTCGTAACAAGGTAGCCGTACCGGAAGGTGCGGCTGGATCACCTCCTTTATTCTATTTTTAGATAGAATAGGTCGGTAGCAGATAAGATGGAGCCGAAAGGCAAACCATTTCAGGTCGGCCACTCGCACATAGAAAGGTTTTATAGAGCTTAGGCTCTTTTGTTTTAGAATAGCTTGGGCTCGTAGCTCAGCTGGTTAGAGCGCACGCTTGATAAGCGTGAGGTCGAAGGTTCAATTCCTTCCGGGCCCACAGCACTTAAAGATTTAGGGGCTGTAGCTCAGTTGGGAGAGCACCTGCTTTGCAAGCAGGGGGTCGTCGGTTCGAACCCGATCAGCTCCACCAATAATAACCTGTGCAAAATATGTTGCGTCAAATTTGAAGTTCTTTGAAAATCAGATAACTTATATTCAATCTTCTCTTGTAAGACTCCGGAAGTTGGATAATAATCCTAATAAAGAGGTGATTATCCGATGGGTAGCAAAGGGAATGAAAATATATTTTAGAAAAGCCAAGCGTTTGTATATTTAATATGTGAATTAGATATACTTACACTTACACAATTAAGCGATGAGAACACAATTAACTGAGAAAGTTAAGAAGGTTATCATTAAAAAAATATAATAGATAGCAATATCTAGCATTTGAAATGACCAATAATCTGTTGGATTAAAGAATATGGTCAAGCTACAAGGGTGTATGGTGAATGCCTTGGTGCCAGAAGTCGATGAAAGACGTGATAAGCTGCGATAAGCTGCGGGTAGGAGCAAATATCCTGTGATCCGCAGATTTCTGAATGGGGGAACCCTTACAGGTGAGAGCCTGTAAATCATCACAAGAAGGCTGAGTCTACGGACTCGGAGATAGGGTGATAGAAGACAACGTAGGGAAGTGAAACATCTCAGTACCTACAGGAAAAGAAATCAAAGAGATTCCCTGAGTAGTGGCGAGCGAAATGGGAATAGCCTAAACCAGCCCCCGCACTGTATATATCCGTGGAGGGTATATAGAGTGCGTGGGTTGGGGTTGCAGGGCTTGCTCGTGTTAGACACAAAGAGTTACCAAGCAATCAGATAGTTGAACGGTCTGGAAAGTCCGACCAAAGAGGGTGATAGTCCTTTAAACGAAATCTGATTGTCTCTTAGCAAGTACCTAAGTACCACTGGTCACGTGCAATCCGGTGGGAATCCGGGGAGACCACTCTCCAAGGCTAAATACTCTCTGGCAACCGATAGTGAACCAGTACCGCGAGGGAAAGGCGAAAAGAACCCCGAGAGGGGAGTGAAATAGAACCTGAAACCGTACATCTACAAGCTATTGTAGCACTATGCCCGCAAGGGAATGTGCGACAGTGTGCCTGTTGAAGAATGATCCAGCGAGTTAATGTGCCGAGCGAGGTTAAGGGCTGAAGAGGTCCGAAGCCGTAGTGAAAGCGAGCTCGAATAGAGCGAATAGTTCGTCATATTAGACCCGAAGCCAAGTGATCTAACCCTGTCCAGGCTGAAGTTCGCGTAACAGTGAATGGAGGGCCGGAGTGTTAAACGTTGAAAAGTTTCTACATGAGGTGGGGTTAGGGGTGAAAGGCCAATCGAACTTGGTGATAGCTGGTTCTCCCCGAAATAGCTTTAGGGCTAGCGTTGAGATTTAACCCGAGGGGGTAAAGCACTGGTAGATTTAGGGGGAGCGACCCTCCTTCCGATGTCTGTCAAACTCTGAATACCTCGGCGGATATCTCAGCAGTCAGTTCGTGAGGGATAAGCTTCACGTGCGAGAGGGAAACAGCCCAGACCGTCAATTTAGGTCCCAAAATGTATGCTAAGTGGTAAAGGATGTGGATTTACTTAAACAGCTAGGAGGTTGGCTTAGAAGCAGCCACCCTTTGAAGAGTGCGTAATAGCTCACTAGTCGAGTGAATCTGCGCCGAAGATGACTCGGGGCTAAGCATACTACCGAAATTACGGATTGCATAGAAGTTCGCTTTTATGCAGTGGTAGGGGAGCGTTATTAGCAGCTGCGAAGGTATACCGGAAGGAGTGCTGGAGCGCTAATAAGTGAGAATGCTGGAATGAGTAGCGATAAGGAAGGTGAGAATCCTTCCCGCCGAAAATCTAAGGTTTCCTTGAGCAACGTTCGTCGGCTCAGGGTCAGTCGGGCCTAAGCTCAGGCCGAAAGGCGTAGGCGAAGGACATCAGGTTAATATTCCTGAACTATAGTAAGCGCGTCATAACCTAGGGAGGGACGCAGTAGAGTAAACCATCTGGCTATATGCCAGTTCAAGGCCGTAGGCATCTTCGGGTAGGCAAATCCGTCCGGAGGCTAAGCCGAAAACCGAGTACGAGTAACCGCAAGGTTGCGAAGTGGTCCAATCACGCTGCCTAGAAAAACTTCGTAGGGAGTTCTTACTATAACCGTACCGTAAACCGACACAGGTGGATGGGGTGAAAATCCTAAGGCGCGCGAGATAACCATCGTCAAGGAACTAGGCAAACTAGCTCCGTAACTTCGGAAGAAGGAGTGCCCAAGTACCGGTGCAGCAATGTATTGGGAAAGGGTCGCAGTGAATTGGGCTTCGTGACTGTTTAACAAAAACTTAGGGCTCTGCTGAAATCTCAAGATGATGTATAGGGCCTGATGCCTGCCCGGTGCCGGAAGGTCAAGGGGAGTGGTTAGCCGCAAGGCGAAGCTGCGAACTTAAGCCCCGGTAAACGGCGGCGGTAACTATAACCGTCCTAAGGTAGCGAAATTCCTTGTCGGGTAAGTTCCGACCTGCACGAATGGCATAACAAAGAAGCCGCTGTCTCGACGGTGGGCTCGGCGAAATTGTGGTTCAAGTGAAGACGCTTGATGCATGCAACAAGACGAAAAGACCCTATGGAGCTTTACTGTAGCTTGTTATTGGATTACGGTTTTCAATACGTAGTATAGCTGGGAGCCATTGAAACATCCCTTGAGGGGGGTGCGGAGGCAACAGTGAAATACCAGCTTTTGTGAATTGTGGTTCTAACCTATTACCCGTGAATCCGGGTTGGGGACAGTGGCAGGTGGGCAGTTTGACTGGGGCGGTCGCCTCCTAAAGAGTAACGGAGGCGTTCTAAGGTTCCTTCAGGCCGAATAGAAATCGGCCATTGAGCGCAAAGGTAGAAAGGAGCTTGACTGTGAGGACGACGGTCCGAACAGGTGCGAAAGCAGGACTTAGTGATCCGGTGGTCCCTCGTGGGAGGGCCATCGCTCAACGGACAAAAGCTACCCTGGGGATAACAGGCTGATCGGGCCCAAGAGTTCACATCGACGGCTCGGTTTGGCACCTCGATGTCGGCTCATCACATCCTCCCGCTGAAGCAGGTGGGAAGGGTTGGGCTGTTCGCCCATTAAAGTGGTACGTGAGCTGGGTTCAGTACGTCGTGAGACAGTACGGTCTCTATCTGTTGTATGCGCAGGAAACTTGAGAGGAGTTGTCCATAGTACGAGAGGGCCTGGATGAACGAACCTCCTGTATATCAGTTGTCTGTAAACAGGCATAGCTGATTAGCGGTGTTCGGTAGGGATAAACGCTGAAAGCATATAAGCGTGAAACCCGCCTCAAGATAAGGTTTCCCTGGTAGATTAACTACCCAGAAGACCCCCGGAAGACTACCGGGTTGATAGGCAGAGTGTGTAAGCACAGCAATGTGTTCAGCTAATCTGTACTAATAGGTCGTGAGGCTTGGCCATATTCTTTAATCCTATAGATAAAGAATTGTGAGTGTAACACTTGCGCTTTTCTAACTTATCTGACGTTGGAAGATATCGATGACCCGCTAATCCCGGCGAGAAGGTTTCCAACGATAAAGGAACCGGTTGCAATAGACAAGTTCCTTTTAAAATTTGTTCTTTTACAAGAGGCTAGAATGAGACTGATAATAATTCCGACGAGGCCACACCCGTTCCCATTCCGAACACGGCAGTTAAGCTCGTAAGGGTCGATGGTATTGGCGCCCAATTCGGCGCTGAGAGAGTAGATCGTTGTCGGTCTCATCCTAGCCTTTTGTTTAAGGTGATTTGAAACCCCGCTAACGCGGGGTTTTTTGTTTTATATTGGGAATCTTGCCTTATATGTTTAGGAATACACATTTTACTATCTCTTTGGTGGGCTTATTTGGGGGTGCTTATCTGTGTAAGTTTTGGAAACCAAGGAACACGCCAAAAGTTACTGTCTTGTAATAGAATAGGGATATCTTTTTGGGACCAGAGGTCTCTCAGAGAAGATATTTTAGGAAACATCCCTGGGGTACACGTCTATATATTAACAGGATATGTATATGGGCTTGATACCCTTTACAGAGAAAAAATACAGGTCCTAAAATCTAGAAGAATCCCATAAAAGGGGCAGGATAACGCCACAGAATCTAAAATAGCCCCGAAACCACCTTGCCAGAATTTAGCCTAACTGGTATTTTAGGTGGACTCCAACGAAACTACACGTCTGTCTTTAAAAAAACTTATCCCTGGAACAACCTTTGACTATTAGACTATGCCGTCTTAATAAGGGACTTTTAGACTTTAAAAAAATAATTTACATCCACCCATTAGAATTTATTAGATTAGTAAACCACCCTAATACTAGGTTATAACTAGCACGAGGGGGACTCTGTAATGTTGCGTTGTAGAAAAATACAATCCCGTTGAATTTATTTTTAGATAGAATACCCCGGGTGTTTACCCAGGGTATTTAGACTTTAAACTGCTGCTTTTAATTGTTCAAATGCTTGTTTTATTTTTTGTGCCATAAGTTTTCTTCTTTCTTGTAGGAATATGTCATATGACATTTTTTCCCATCCGTGTGGTAATGCATTATTTTCCTCTTCCAATTTTATTTCTTGTTCTGGCTTATTGGTACATAGAGGCGGATAGTAAATTGCCGGGCTATCATCCCCAATATAGTCATTATCTTTCCAATCAATATAGGCATAATTTGCCATTTGGTTAATTTCCTTTTTGGAATACCCCATTTGTTTTAAGTAATTTTTGGGGAAAAGATGATGTTTTTCTAATGATTTACGTTTGCTATGGCACGAATCTGTAAATAATTGCGCGACTAATAAATTACTTTTTGAAAATAGAATTTTGTTTTTCAATATATTTAGGGATGCCACATAAGCATTCCAAGCATTATTGCCAGAACCTGAAACGGCCAGCCCTTTGGAACCAACGAGTGTAATATCAAAAAAGTCATTAGTAAGTTCTTCATTGATTCTAGAAAGGATAAAATTTCTATATTCATTAAAAGAATGTAGGGTTTTAATTGTATTCAAGTGGCTTTCAACAGTAGATTCAAAAGAACCACTATAAAGAGCGACTAATGAGGCATAAAAAAACCATAAAGATGTAAGATGTAAGTTTTCATTATTAGAAGCATTAAAACGGTGTTTTGCAATTAAATATAGTGCATAACTATAAAAAACGGCATTATTAGAGGATATTAATTCCCCTGATAAATACCCGGCGTTCATAATTGCTTTAATAAACTCGTGCCAGGAATGTAAATCCAACACATCAGGTAGTTTCGCTTTTAACGTTTCAAAACGTTGGATTCGCAGGGTTTCATCTATTGTTCCTCGTTTTTCGAAGTCTGCCCCGTGTAATAGTTTATACCCATATTGAAGGCGGGCTCTGTCAAAAGCATAGGCCATTACTACCCGGATAATATCTTGGGCAGAAACAGGGGTAATAGAGTTGTATGCAGTTGTACTGCCGGGGGTGTTAATGAGTGAATCCTTACAAAATGTTTCAATTTTTTTTCGTCCCTCTTCCCAATACAACGAGAGCAATGTAAGAATAAAGTCATTTTGTTTTAAAGCAACTCCACCAGAGTTTACCCGCACGAAAATATCAGAAACACTTTCTTCTTCGGCATTTGCTTTAATGTTAAAAACAGGCAATGGGTAATTGGTTAAGTTCCGTACCTCCATAAATCGGTTTTGAATAAGTTCTTCGTCTTTTTCCGAGAGCCCAACTCCTTTTGTTTCTTTGCTTTTTTTTAATTTTTCAATAAATTCATTTATTAATTTAAAAAAATTATTATTATTAAACAATTCACTAATATTGTACATCCACTCCGGGTCTTGTTTAGTGGCTTGATAGCCGACTTCAAATTTATTTAATAAAGGATTGTAAGAAATAATAACATTTTTTTCTTCAAATTTAGCATTTAGAACTGGTTTTCCCTTAATAACGGCATAGAGGGATGTTAGGCGTTGTTGGCCGTCAATAATTACCTCTTTAGGGTTTGTATAATTATGGGAAATGGTACCAATGGTTCTATTTTTAGATTCTATTGCGCTTTCCCAAAGCATTAAATAACCGATTGGATATCCTTTTAACATTGAGTCAAATAGGTCGCGAATTTTACTATCTTTCCAAATGAAAGGCCGTTGTAGTTCCGGTAATCCCAATTCTCCTGTATCAATTTTTTCAATTAATTGTAAAACGGTAAGGGTGGTATTACTAAAAAGTTCTGGCATAGGAAACTCCTATATTGTATGGAATAGACAGAGTTAAAAAGCGAGGTGCACAGAAGGGAAAACTCTTTGTTGATATTCTAGCAAATAATATTTTTTATTGGTGTGCTCATTTACAAAACTGACGATACCGGGAACATCTTGTGTAGTATTTCTTTGCTCGTTGCCTTATACCAAAACATTTTCAAATCCTTGGGAAATTATCCCGTTCACATCTTGCCAAAGTATAGCATTTTTAGCGCCCGAACTTATTTGCCGCCCGCCCGAAAAATACAAGGCGACAAACCGTTGTCGCCGGGGAGTGCTATGATAAACATATGGAATCATTAATTGAAGCATACTTGTCTGATAACGAGAAGCACCTCCGCCAACTGGTGCTAGCCGGGGCGGATGTCAATCGGCCAATGCGCGAGTACCAGGGCGATATTTTGTTGGAGCCTTGTTTGGCTAAAAATATCCGCCTGGTGCAGTTTTTGCTAAGCCACGGCACCCGGCCCACGGGGGCACTTCTGGCGGACCTGATTGGGTATAGCGGTATTTTGCCCGGGTGGTATCTGGCCAGACTCTTGCGGCGGCTGTTAAAAGCCGAGGCAGACCCCAACGCAACGGAGCGCGGGCACACCCTCTTGTGGTGGGCCGCAGAGAGCGGCGATCCGCTCACGCGCGACAATGCCCGGCTGGCGTCTGTATTGCTAAAATTCGGCGCGGACCCCAATATGAAAAATGCTCCTTGCAAGGCTGACTATAATCCCCAAGAAGCGCCTCTTTTGCGTGCGGCGTATTACAACCAACCCGCTATGATAAGTAAACTGCTTCACTATGGGGCGGATATAAATACCGTGGATAATTACGGGCGAAATGCGCTTTTTTACGCGGCAATGGGTATGGGGCGGCTCCCCGTCTATAAGTGCTTGGTTCGGCACCATATTGATTTACGGCACCGCCTGCCGGACGGAACGGGCATTACGGATTATATGCGGGATTTGTGCCCGTTTGTAAGCGCACAAGCCGAAGCATATCTAATAAGTTACGGGGCACCGCGCCCTACTATCCCGCGTGCTCAATTATGCCCTAACCTATAATCCAAGCCGCTATACTTTTGCGCGCTTTATTGCGCCATCATCCCACGACTCCTTGTGCTTGCATAAAAAAACGGCTTTTTGTATCTTATGGGTATATACTTGTTTTTCTTCCCAGTTAAATTTTTCTATTGGAGCATACTATGGCAAATTACCGTTGGGGTATTGATTTGGGCACATCTTCTATTGGAGTGGCCGTTTACGAGACGGACAATAACGGAAAGATTATTTCCTTAAAACATTTGGACAGTTATATCTTTGGCGAACCTGTGGCACCCAAAGAAATGGTAACTTTAAACACCGCCCGCCGCGCACCTTGTCCGCTCCGCCGCTAGGTGTCCGGGGAAAAATAAGCCTCTGTTCCCTGTACTGTGCAAATAATTGTACAATAAAATAAGTTATGAACTTGCCGCAAGAATTTATCCAATATACCGCTAATTTATTTGGCTCCCAGCGTTGGGAGCGGTTTGAGCACTCTTTTGTGCAGGAGGCGGCGGTAAGTGTGCGCTTCAACCCGTGGAAAGTCAAGGGCGAAGCCATTTTTCCACAGGCCGAGCCGGTGCCGTGGTGCGAGGGTGCCTTTTGGTTGAAAGAGCGCCCGCTCTTTACGCGCGACCCGCGCTTTCACGCCGGGGTGTATTATGTGCAAGAGGCAGGCTCCCTATTTTTGGACCACGCCTTGCGGCATTGGATTACGGGGCCTGTCAGCGCGCTTGATTTGTGCGCCGCTCCGGGGGGAAAATCTACCCTTATGCGGGCCGCTTTACCCGCCGGTTCTGTGCTTGTCAGTAACGAAATTGACCGCCGCCGCGCCAATATTCTCTTGGAAAATATCCTCAAACAAGGCCACCCGGGTGTATTGGTTACGCATAATGCGCCAAAAGATTTTGCCAAAACAAATCTGTTGTTTGATGTTATTTTGACGGACGTGCCTTGTTCGGGAGAGGGCCTTTTCCGTCGGGACCCGGCCGCTATCAGCGAGTGGAGCGCGCAAAATGTATATTTTTGTGCAGAGCGGCAACGGCAAATTTTGCGTGATATTTGGCCTTGCCTCAAAGACGGCGGCCTGTTGATTTACAGTACCTGTACCTTTAATACGCACGAAAATGAAGAAAATGTCCGTTGGATTGCCGAGGAACTGGGCGCGGACCTTTTGGCAGTTCCCGTCCGCCCGGAGTGGCAAATTACGGGAAGTTTGCTTGGCGGCTGGACGGAACCCGTATATCGTTTTATCCCGGGTACAACGCGCAGTGAGGGCCTTTTTATGGCGGTGCTTCGTAAAAAAGGGGGAAACAGAGCCTTTGCCACATTACCCGCCTCTTTGCGGACGCAGGTAAAAAAATATCCGCTTTTGCATTTGCTTTATGACGGTCAGCCCGTATTTGAAGCCAAGGGCCGGGAACAAATCCCGTCTATTGCACAGGCCCTTTCTCTTACTACGGAGGAAACCTCCTTTCCTCGTGCCGAGTTGTCTTTGGACGCGGCCTTGCGCTATCTCCACCGGGAGGCCTTAGTTTTGTCTGCGGGCACACCGCGCGGCTTTGTGTTGGTAACGTATCAAGGATATCCGCTCGGTTTTGTAAAGAACTTGGGCGACCGCGCCAACAACCTCTATCCCAAACCTTGGGCCATCCGCAGTTTGTAAAATTAAATAACGAGCGTATAGACTTTGTGTTGTATGTCGTCTAATGCGTATTCATAGTGGTTTGCAATAATCAATGAGAAATGCTGTTTAAATTGGGTACGACACCTCCGCACAGGAACTCTGGCCTGAACAAAATATTTTTAAGCCTGTTTTCTGGTGGATTTTATGGGTATAACCTAGCGGAAGAGTAGATTTGATAACCATGGTAGTGGCGGGTGTATATTTTTTGACCAGTTGGATTACATTTTCCAGTGCGGAAGTATTAAAATAGTTCTGTTTGGGGCGTGGTTTTTAACAGTTCTAACAAGTTCCGTCGGGGGTGTTGGTAAAATTCACAATAGCGTTATGCATGCGGGCGGGATAAATTTAGAAAAATGTTTGGCATCTTGTAGTGGCAATAATTATAAGTTTGGGCGGGCAGTTGTAGATATGACAGTAATGCAAAATTTATTTTCCACGCTGGACGTTGTGCCCAAAATATGTTATCATAAAACCATATATTTATAGGAGTATAAAGTACAGCCACATAGAGTGGCAAAATTACAATTTATTCTGTTTTTGGAATCCTATTGAAGAATAGGAAGGCTTTGGGAAACCAAAGTTCTAAGGAAGTCCAAAAACGGCTGGTTTAGGCAGAAGATGAGGGGAAGTCATGAGCCCTTTGTCTTCTGCCGAGTGTTGCACACATATTTTGCGTGCAACCACGGCTGTTTAATGACAAGGCACTTCCTTAGACTTGACATTATGCAGCCGTTTTAATTTTCCAACCTTCCTCCGCTTCTCTTACTTTGTTCCGACTTCATTTTTCCATAGGTTTCGTTCGCTTTCATACGCTACAGCACGGCGTGTGAACGGGAAAGGGACTTATGAATACCTCCGCCAAGAGTTTCCACAAGTCCTTTTCCCACGGTTTAAGGGAAAAGGGCTTTTTTATGGAAATAGCTGTTATTATTCCGTCTAAAAATGGCATAAATCATTTGAAAGAATGTTTGCCAACGGTTGTTAAAGCAACCCTCCAAGCCCCTTTTCCTGTGCATATTACCGTAGTAGATGATAATTCAACAGATAAAACAGTAGAAATGTTGCCCCCTCTGTTTCCAGAAGTTGTTTTTCTACGCAATCCTAACAAAGGAGTCTCTTCTGCTCGCAACTGGGGCGTAAAAAATACCCCTTGTGATTGGATTTGTTTTCTAGACAATGATGTCTTTTTAGACGAAAACTTTTTCAATACAGTACAAAAATACCTAAAACAGGATGTTTTTTGCGTAGCCTGTGCTGGCTATACCGCATATCCTAAAGTTTCGGGAGCATTAGAGCAAAATGATGGCATTAAATTGTTGGATTGGAAGAGGGGTTTCCCACGATTTACCAGTAATGTTTATAATAAAAATCTATCTTTACAACAGGAATATTTATCTTGGGGGGTCCAAGGAGCCTATTTCTTTTGCAATCGTGGAAAATTTGAACAACTAACTGGATTTGATGAAATTTTAGACCCATACATGTTAGAAGAATCTGATTTGGCTTATCGTGGATTAAAACGTGGGTGGAAAATTGTTTATGCGCCCGACACAAAACCCCTTCATAAATGCGGTGGAACAATTAATAGTAAAAAAAATAAATATACGCAATTCCTGTCTAAACGGAATAGAGTGTTGTTTGTTTGGAAAAATATTACTTCAAAATATCTTCTCATTAGTCATATTTCCTGGTTATTGCTGCGTACTGATATTAGGATATTACGAACAATATTGACGGCATGGCCTGATATTAAAAAGAAACGTGAAATAGAAAAAAAAGAGCAAGTTGTAACTGATGAAACATTATTTAAACAGTCCAAACAATTTGTGCAAAAGGGATACGGAGGCTAGATAAATATGTCAGAATTATCCGAATATTTAAAATTACAACAGCATCAAACTTGTATTTTTGCAGGCTGTGATGATAAATATGCCTTTTGCTTGTATGTAAGTTTATGGAGTTTGTTGAAACATAGCCCGAAATTAGCACAAGAGGCTGATATCTTTGTAGCCGGATTTAAGCTTTCTGCTGAAAATAAGAAGGCACTAGAAAGTTTGCCTGGGGTCAATGTGATTAATTATACCTACCCATCTTCCCTACCTCAAACTAGTGCTATTATGAATTTTACAGAAGCATCATTTGCAAGGTATGATTGTTTTGGCCTGCTGAAATATTATGAGAAAGTCTTGTATCTGGATAGTGATGTGCTTGTACAAAAAGAAATAAGACCAATTTTTGATCAATTGTCTGATGGTATTGGTTTGGTCCAGGATCCTACCTTTACTACCGTACGAGGAAATTTCTATAAAGAAATTCCCCAATTTAATATGAACGCCACAGGATATAATAGCGGATTTATCGTTTTAAACAATAAAGGAAGTTGGGCAAATAAAGCATTGGGAATTAGATCTTGGCTATACAAACAAACATTAGTCTATGCAGAAAATTTATTTCTTCCAGACCAAGGAATGATTAATTTAGCAATAGAACAATTCAACATGTATCCTTTGACTATAAGTGAAGATTATAACTGCCCGGCAAGTTCTCCTACAAAAGAATTAAGAAATGCCTATATTATTCACAGTACAGGCCCCCGCAAATTTTGGTGTTATTACTATTTTAAAGAATGGTATGAAGGATACTCGCGGTGGCTTGCAGCAGGTGGACACCCCGTGTCTATTCATAGAGGAAGTGCTTTTTGGCGCTGGACTCTACGTAAATTACACCTAGATAATAAAGTATTTTTTCAGTTAAGTCCAGATTTTTTTACTAAACCTCTAAAGTTTGGGCGGTTTGTAATGAAAAAAATGTTCAGAATGAAATATTAAGGGAGGAAATATGAAAATTATTGTTCAAGCAGGTGGAAAGGGAACCCGATTAGAAGGATTAACACACAATAAGCCTAAATGTTTGGTGCCTGTTAATAATTTGCCCATTCTTTTTTATGCTTTTCAGAAATTCAAAGATGCGGATTTTACAATTATCGCAGATTATAAAACAGATGTTTTGGAAAAATATTTGGCCGCATTTGCCAATAAATATAAAGTCAATATTGTAAAAGCCACCAAAAAAGGCACGGCTTCCGGTATTAAAGAGGCTATAGCGCCTCTGCTTGATGATGAGCCTTTTATGATTCTTTGGTGCGATTTGATACTGTCTGACGGATTTGAAATTCCTACGGAAGCGGGGAATTATATCGGTATTTCTAAAGATTTTGAATGCCGTTGGTCTTATGTGGAAAATAAATTTATTAAAACCCCTTCAAAAGAGAACGGCGTGGCAGGCTTGTTTGTTTTTGAAAATAAAAAAGTATTGCAGGATGTTCCCGAAGAAGGCGCTTTTGTGGATTGGTTAAAAACGCAACCCATAGCTTTTAAGCGGTTGGATTTGTATGGTTCTAAGGAAATAGGAACCTTATTGGCTTATTCGGATAATAATGATACTTCTCACCGTTGCCGTCCATTTAATTCTATGGAGTTTGACGGGGATTTGGTCATTAAGCGCGCAATCACAGAACAGGGGCAAAAAATAGCATTAGACGAAATTGCTTGGTATAAGCATGTTAAGCAATTGGGCTTTAAAAATATTCCCGAAATTTACGAATATGAACCGCTGAAAATGAAACGTGTTCGCGGGAAAAATATCTTTGAATACGATTGTATTACAAAAACACAAAAATGTGAGATTTTAACAAGCCTAGTACAGGCGTTGCATACTTTGCATAATCTGGAACCGGCCCAACCTGTTAATGAAAGTGATGTAATAGAAAATTATATTACAAAAACTTTTGACCGTTTATCCAAGGTTGAGCATTTGGTGCCATTTGCGGAACAGGAATTTATCAAAATTAATGGACAATACTATAAAAACATTTTTTTTAATAAAGACGAATTGATTTCCCTAGTACAAAAACACATGCCCACGGAATTTAAGTTAATTCATGGGGATTGCACTTTTTCCAACCTGATGTTTGATACTTTTGATATGCGCGCCGTATTGATTGACCCCAGAGGCTATTTTGGCAAAACAAAGTTGTATGGGGATGCCGATTACGATTGGGCCAAATTGTATTATTCTATCAATGGAGATTATGATTTGTTTAACCGCAAGAAGTTTACCTTGGACATCAGAGAAAAAGATGTAGAACTTGCCATAAAACCTAATAACTGGGGGGATATGAGTGATTATTTCTTTGATTTGTTGCCTAATGTAAAAAAAGAAAAAATCAAAATGTTGCACGGTATTATTTGGCTTTCGTTAACTACTTATGCTTGGGAAGATTATGACTCCATTTGCGCGGCCTTTTATAATGGACTTATCAAACTGGGAGAGGTTTTATAATGTTGAAACTTTCTTCTTTACCTCATACTTGGATATTGGATGTGGACGGTACCATTGTAAAACATAATGGGTATAAAATAGATGCTTATGACACCTTGTTGCCGGGGGTAAAGGACTTTTTTGCCTCATTACCCTCTCAGGATAGGGTTATTTTGCTCACGGCCCGCAAGGCTGAATATTTGCCTGCATTAAAGGATTTTTTAACCACAAATCAAATCCGTTACGACCATATTATTACGGATGTGCCTATGGGCGAGCGTATTTTAGTAAATGATAATAAACCCAGTGGCTTGAAATGCGCTTATGCAGTTAATAAAGAAAGAGATGGAATCTTTCATTTAGATTATTGCGTGGACAATAGCAAATAGGAAAAACTATATGAGATTGTTTGAGAAAATAAAGTTGCACACAATGGATTCTACAAAGTCTAGGGTCATACTTGTATTAGGCAAACCTCTTGTTTATTACCAAAGAGAACATTTTTTTAAATCTTTTACTTTTGCATGGAATTTGCCAGTCAAAAATACCTCTATTCCCGTTTTTTATTTAAAAGTAAATAGACTTGCTGACTATACTTTGCCGTGTATCCAACATTGGATAAATATTATTAATAATATGGGCGCTGATTTTTATTTTTTATGTGATAATAAAAAATTACAAAATGAGATACTACGCTGGATTTGTTTTCCTAATAGGAATGTCAAATTTATATCAAGTTGGAGAAAAAAATTAAAAAAAATAATTTTTAATATTGGTACAAAATACTGGATTAAGGCAACAGCCGCACATCTTACGAGTTTTTATCATGCTAAACAACAGAAAATTACCAAATTTTGGACTATTGATGCTGATGATACCATGATATGCCAATATCCTGAAAAGGGGGCAAAATTCTTGCAACAAGTAGAACTTTATGCAGAAAAGCATAATGTAGCAGCTTGTTCCTTAGATATGTGGCGTAGTAGGACAAAAGGAAAACATTGGTCTTTTGGCGTCTGCTATGTTAGAGATATTGTTGATTTTTGCTCTATATTTGACAGAAATGAGGATTTGTCTTGGATATCTAATTACCTAAAATTAGATATAGCATTCAATTTAGACTGGTTTTTTAATTATTTAAAAGAGAAAAAAAATATCAAAATAGAAAGTTTTTATTTTAGTAATTGTTATTTTATTCATTGGGGAAGTTTTATTTTCAATCCAATAGGTGCTAGTGTGTACTACTGGGAAAATGGAAAATTATGTCTTCCTGTATTAGCAGAAGTATTTCAAAAAAAAGATTTAGGGGTATTTAAAATCGCAGATTGTTTTAAGGTAGACATTGGAAAACCATTATCTGCAAGTTTGGATTTTTTGCTTAATGAAGCCACAAATCTTCATAGATTTTGTCCTGAACATTGGAAATTGCATTCATTGGAAAAAATTGCTAATAAGTCTCAAATGAGGTATTAATTATGTTGAATTTAACAAAACATTTACTTATAGATACGATTTCTGCTGAAATGAAATGTATTGAAGAATTGAGGAATACCATTTCATTATTTTCTTTATCCCAGGTACTAGACTTAATGCAAAATACGCAAGGCAGGGTTGTTTTTACGGGAATGGGTAAATCCGGCATTATTGCGCAAAAAATTGTGGCTTCTTTATCCTCAACAGGTACCCCGTCAATTTTTATTCATCCGGCAGAGGCCAGCCACGGAGATTTGGGAATGATTACGGTTCAGGATATTGTTATTGCCATTTCCAATAGTGGGGAATCCAAAGAATTAGTGGATATTTTAAATTATTGTAAGCGTTTTGCTATTCCCATAGTAGGCATTACTAAAAATCCAAATAGTACTTTGGGTAAATATTCCAACTATGTTTTACCTTTGCCCACTACGCCGGAGGCAGACCCTTTGGGTTTGGCCCCAACATGTTCCACTACGGCCACTTTGGTACTTGGGGATATTTTGACCGTAGCACTGATGGAGCGAAAAAAATTTACTAAAAAAGATTTTCAAATTCGTCATCCGGGGGGCAAATTAGGTGCCATTTTACAGTTAGTAAAAGATGTCATGCATACAGGGGAAAATATTCCATTATTGCCGGAAAATGCCCCGTTTTCCCAAGTGATAGTGGAGATGTCCCAAAAGCGGCTAGGGTGTGTCGGTTTTGTGGATAGTCTAGGAAGATTGACAGGGATTTTTACTGACGGAGATTTACGCAGAAAAATGAGCCCTGATTTGTTTTCTAAAACCGCTGTGGAACTAATGACTCATGCCCCCAAACAAATTGCTCCGGATGTTATGGCAGCTGAAGCATTGAGATTAATGAATGAGAAAAAAATCACAACACTTTTTGTTGTAGAAAATAATAAACCGGTAGGTATTGTGCATATCCACGATTTATTACGACTGGGGCTTTAATATGTGGCTATGAAAAAACAAGAGTTTGCTAAAGAAAAATGTTTTATTTTTAGTGGAATAAAAATTTATTCTCGCTATTTGCAACATAAACCTTTTTTTAAGCGTACCCAATCGTTTTTTAATGGTTTTATTAAACGGGAAAAGGTAATTGATGAATTACACTCTATACGGTATAAAAAATACCAAGTTGGTCGTGTAGTAGTAGCACAATGGGGCTATGAAAAAAGCGAAAAATACATACAAATATTCTGCTATACAGTGTGGCATAAACCTGTGAGAGAATTATTATACAAACAAATACAACATAAAATTCCGCCTAACACAGATTATATTTTCATATTAAATAGTAATTTGGGAGAATTGTTTTGCTTTTTTTGTTTTTGTAGCAAGGCTTATTTTGCTCAAAACCATATCCAAAAGCCTTTATTCCTAATTACCAAAACGTATCATCGTGACTTGTGTAGGCTATTTTATCCTCAAGCCCCCATTGTAATGATTCCACGTTTTCGCAATTACTTTGCTAATAAGGTTTTTCAGTTGAAGCAAATCCACGGATTATTGCTTTTTACTCCAAGCCATTTTGTACATGTAGAAGAAAATATTATTCAACAAAAGGGAAATTGGTTTGATATATTATTACAATATCTTTCTATAAAAAAAGAAGATACTTGTGTTAGTACGCTTTGTTTTTCTAATGCGAGTGCAATATCTCTATCAAAAAAAATAAACCCCTTATCACTCAACATGGAAAAGTTGGTTATTCTCTCTCCTGAAGCAAATTCTTGCTTATTAATTCCAGTTGCTAAATGGCAAGAGCTCGCTGTCAAATTAAGACAAAGAGGTTGGAGCATCTTTTTTAATGTGACAAATATGCCTAGTCCTGATGGAATAACCTATCCTGAATTATCGTTGGATGAGGTATTATTGCTTGCCCAAAAAGCCAAATATGTTGTTGGATTGCGCAGCGGTTTACTGGATTTGATATCTGCCGTCAATCCTAATTTGCATATTATTTATACGGGATTTCAAACTCATGGAATTTTCAATACTTTAACCCCCAAACAAGTTAAAACAGGGTTTGACTTAAAATATTTACCTAATTGTAAGGGAAAGATAAAAAACTATGTAGATAACCCAAAACTTATTTCTCAAATTATAGATAGCATAGGAAAACCTCATAATGAAAAAATACTTAAAAAATAATTTACTTATTATTAATTTCCGCCGTATGTGGCCGTATATTAAACCATATTGGTTTCGGGCGTGCTTGGGCGTGGCGCTAACGGTGCCCGTGGGCGCGTTGGACGGCGCCGTGGCTATGTTCTTAAAGCCGTTTATGGATAAGGTAATGGTGGATAAACAGCCGCATTTTTCGGCGTTAATCCCGTTTCTTATTGTGGGTTTTACCATTGTGCAAGGGGTGCTGATTTATTCTTCCAACTACCTAAATACTTGGGTGGCCCAAAAAATTACTATCGGGGTAAAGCGCCGCCTGTATGAAAAACTCCTCTCTATGGATACTTCATACTTTGATACGCACAATTCCGGCGAAATCTTGTTCCGTTATTCCAACGATGCCGAAACCGCCTCCACAGGGCTTATAGATAACCTGAAACAGTTTTTATCCAAAACATTTTCCTCTATTTCTTTGGTTTGTGTTTTGTTATATAACTCTTGGCAATTAGCACTTATTGCTATTGCGGTACTCTTATTTTTTGTGTATCCGATGGCCAAGGTCCGCAAGAAAATGAAAGAAATTTTGGAAAAAACCGTCGGTAATCTTTCGTATGTAATGACTATTTATAACGAAACCTTTGCCGGAAATAAAACGATTCGTTCCTTTACGCTGGAGGACGAGTTCAAAAAACGCTTCCACAATGTGACGGATATGACCTTCTCCCTAGCCATGCGCATGGTAAAGGGAACGAACTGGCTTTCGCCCCTTATGCATATTATTATGTCTATTGGGGTGGCGTTGGTGATTGGGTACGGCAGTTATTTGATTGTAAACGGCACTATTACCAGTGGTAATTTTGTGGCGTTTATTGCGGCCCTGATGATGCTTTATACCCCGTTGAAATCTGTGGGGAATAACTATATTTCTATCCAAAATTCTTTTTTAGCCATAGACCGTATTTTTGATATTTTGGATTTACAGCCTAATATCAAGGATTTAAGCACCGCCAAAGAACTAACAGAAGTTAAGAAAGATATCGTGTTTGACCACGTCCATTTTGAATATGTTGCCGGGCGGGAGGTGTTGCACGATATTAATTTAACCATTCCTGTCGGCCATACAATCGCCCTAGTGGGCAACTCCGGCGGTGGGAAAACCACTATTTCCGCATTAATCCCGCGCTTGTATGATATCAAGCAGGGTTCTATTAAAATAGACGGGGCTGATATTAAAGACATTTCCCAAAAATCGTTGCGGAAACAAATTGCTATGGTGTTCCAAGATAACTTTTTATTTTCAGGTACGGTTAAGGAAAATGTCCTCTTAGGGAACGAACACGCAGATGATGCCACTATTTGGATGGCCTTAAAAAGCGCCTGTTTGGATGAATTTGTGAAAGGCTTACCCCAAGGGTTAGATACGCAGATAGGGGAGCGCGGTATTTTGCTTTCTGGTGGGCAAAAGCAACGCTTGGCTATTGCGCGTGCGTTTGTAAAAAATGCTCCTATTGTCATTTTGGACGAGGCCACTAGTGCCCTAGATAATAAGTCCGAACGTGTTGTGCAAGAAGCCTTAGATAACTTGATGAAGAACCGCACCGTTATTGTGATTGCGCACCGCTTATCCACCATACAAAACGCGGATAAAATTGTAGTTATCAATGACGGCAAAATTGCGGAACAAGGCACACACGAAGAATTATTAAAACTCCGCGGAGCCTATTATGCGTTGTATTCTATGCAATTCAAAAAGCAGGAAGCGTAATGATGAAAGGCATTATTTTAGCAGGCGGGGCCGGCACGCGGTTGTATCCGGCGTCTTTGCCCATTTCCAAGATTTTATTGCCTATTTACGATAAACCAATGATTTATTACCCGCTTTCAACCCTTATGATGGCAGGGATACGGGATATTTTGATTATTACTACCCCCGAAGATATAGATAACTTTAAAAAATTGCTGGGGGACGGCTCCCAATGGGGTATTTCGTTATCTTATGTGCCGCAGTTGGTAAAAAAGGGTATTGCGGATGCTTTTATATTAGGGGAAGATTTCATCGGCGCGGATAGAGTGGCCCTTATTTTGGGGGATAACATCTTTTATGGAAATGGGTTTGAGCAGATTTTACAAAGTGCTAAGCAAAATACTGCGGGAGCCACTGTGTTTGCATACGAGGTAAGAGACCCGGAACGCTTTGGCGTGGTATCTTTTGATAAAGCCGGAAATGCCGTATCTTTGGAAGAAAAACCTAAAACCCCTAAAAGCAATTTTGCGGTTACTGGGCTATATTTTTATGATAATAAGGTTGTTTCTTACGCCAAACAATTAAAGCCTTCCTCGCGCGGAGAGTTGGAAATTACAGACCTCAACAAAGTGTATTTAGTCCATAATACTTTGCACGTCGCGCGATTAGAGCGCGGATTTGCGTGGTTAGACACGGGGACGCACGAAAGCGTCTTGCAAGCGGCGAATTTTGTGCATAGTATGCAGTTAAACCAAGGGATAGAAATAGCGTGTTTGGAAGAAATCGCTTTAAAGAAAGGGTTTATTAGCAAAGCGGAGTTAGCACAAACATTGTCCAAGTATCCGTCTAATACATATTATCAATATGTAAGCCGTTTATTAAATAAGAAGTAGACCCAACTTGACTTATCTCTCGATAGTAAGCGGTAATAGGGATGGATAAAATACTCTTTTGCCCACCGGAGAAAAAGGGCCCAAAAGGGCCTTTTTTGTGGGGCTTATAAACTACTCTAAGACCCAAATTGATAAAAATCAGACCAAAACCCCGACGAGAGAGAGGAAAATTAGACAACAAAAAAGCCGCTTACTTAAAAGCGGCTTTCTAAATGGTCGGGCACGGAGTAGTGACTGTGGGTGCATCTTAGAACGCGTACGGAGAGTACCCTGTTTATCAGGCAAAAAACAGGGAATTTTGCCCATTTTGGGACAGTTTTGCGGATTATGGAGACACATCTCTATAAAATGCTTTCGTCGGAGAAATTTAGATAAAAACACTCCAAATTCCCTAAAATAGATAACAGGGAAAAAACAGGGGAAAATAGAGAATAAATTGCGTTTTGATTAATGGTACTGGGATTTTAATCTTAATAATTTTAAATAGGCGCCCTAATGGATATTAAATTGATGGAATATGGTTGTATCTTCCAATACCAATATAAGTTTGTGTTGATAGTGGTAATTATATCTCTTTAAAAATTAAATATGACAGCAAAATAACCGGAAACATTGGAACCCGAGATTGCCAAAATTAACAACTTTTTTAAGATTTAGTGAAAACTTTTATCAAAAATATAGGAAATTTAAAGTGTAGTTCAAAAATCTCTTCTAATCCAACTACTTTTTACTGTTTGGTGGGCAGTTTAGAACATTTTTACGAGTAAGAATAATCTTGAAGTCGCAAAATCTGGCCTTTAATTTGCTATTATTGCGAAAAGTTTTAAGTAAGGTTAAAATTTATCTTATTTTTGTAAAAAGTTTTAACTCAAATACAATTTTTTGCTTTTTGGGGATTATTTTGGTAATATAAGGAAAACACGGGGAACTATTATGATACAACGAAAAAATTACTTAAACCAACTGAAATTATTTAAAGATAAACAGCTTATTAAAGTAATTACTGGAGTGCGCAGATGCGGCAAATCCACATTATTTCAACTGTATCAGGACTTTTTGTTAAAAAGCGACGTTAAAAAAGAGCAGATTCAATCCCTCAATTTTGAAGATGTGTTGAATGAGGAGTTATTGGATTATAAAAAATTACATAAATATATTTTAGAGCATGCAATATCAAACAAAAAGAATTATATCTTTTTAGATGAAATCCAAAATGTACCGCAATTTCAAAAAGTCGTGGATAGTTTGTATATCCGTGATAATTTTGATATTTACATCACAGGCTCTAACGCGCAACTCTTATCCGGCGAATTAGCCACTCTGTTATCTGGACGATATGTAGAGATACAGATGATGCCATTGTCATTTGAAGAATATGTTTCTGCCCAACAGGACAAAAGCAATCTGTCCAAATTGTACGCATCTTACGTACAGAATGGGGCATTTCCATATACACTGCAAATGCCAACAGAAGAAGCCAAAAATATTTATCTAAAAGGTATATTGGATTCTATCATCATTAAGGACGTAGTTGCGCGATATAAGATAGTTAATACGGATGAATTGTATCGCATCATTAAATTCTTGTTTGATAACATAGGTAGTTTGGTATCTATCAAAAAAATAGGTGATACACTTACTTCAACCGGATATAAAATTTCACATCAGACTGTTGAAAAATATATAACAGCCCTTGTGGAAAGTTTTGTGTTATATCCGGCCTCTCGCTACGATATTAAGGGGAAACAATACCTACAAACGGGTGAGAAATATTATATTGTGGATACTGGTTTGCGCCAAGCTCTTTTGAATAACAAGGGAAAAGATACAGGTCATATTTTAGAAAACATTGTATACTTGGAACTGATTAGGAGAGGGTACAAAGTTTTTATTGGCAAATCCGGCACGCAAGAAGTGGACTTTGTTGCTCTAAATGACCAAGGCACGCAATATTACCAAGTATCCCAAAGTGTTTTGTCGGAAGAGACACTCAAACGAGAAGTGGAACCTCTTAAAAAGATTAAAGACCATTATCCTAAATATTTGCTAACAATGGATTATTTGCCTGCTACTGATTTTGATGGGATTAAACAAATCAATGTGTTAGACTGGCTTTTACATAAATAATCTATCTCATAAGGTGTTGTAATCTATACACATTTTGCCGATTTAGTGTAGCAGTTGCAACACTTTTTTGAGCCTTCATGGATATAATCATTTACTTCCTATACATGCACTCTTCTTATAGGGGAAAGAAGTCAAGCAGTAAATAGCACAGATTTTCAACAAAAATATATCACATTGTATCCCACGCGTTCTATTTAGTATAGTTAAAAATATATACTTTTATTAGGACTTTTTATGGATAACGCCACAAAACAAAAACTCTGGAAAACCGCCGACCAACTCCGCTCCAATATGGATGCCGCCGAATATAAACACGTTGTACTCGGCCTTATCTTTTTGAAATACATTTCGGATTCTTTCTCTGCCTTGCGCAACAAAATGCAAGAGGACGATTACTACAAGAATAATCCGCAATACATTGACGAGGACATTCGCGACTACTGCACCGAGCATAACGCTTTTTGGGTTCCTAACGAGGCCCGCTGGGAATTTTTGCGCGACAACGCGCCGCAGCCCAACATCGGCAAACTCATTGACGACGCCATGTTATCCATTGAAAAAGAAAACCCTAAACTTAAAAACATTTTGAACAAAAACTATGCTCGCCTTTCCTTGCCGCAAGGCCGCTTGGCGGATTTAATTAACACCATTTCCACCATTGGCTTTGAAAACGGCCAAACCGCGCCGGATGCTCTGGGCGAAGTGTACGAATACTTTTTAGGTATGTTTGCGGATGCGGAAGGCAAGCGCGGCGGCCAATTCTACACAGCGGCTTCTGTGGTTAAAACAATGGTGGCTATCATGGCCCCGACAGAAAACCACAAAGTCTATGACCCTTGTTGCGGTTCGGGCGGTATGTTCGTACAGAGCGAACGCTTCGTCCAACTCCACCAAGGCACAGGCAACCTGTCTATTTACGGGCAAGAAAGCAACCCGACGACTTGGCGTTTAGCCGCTATGAATTTGGCTATTCGCGGCATTGAGTTTAATTTAGGGCAAGAGCCGGCTGATACTTTTCACAATGACCAACACCCCAATTTACGCGCTGATTATATTTTGGCAAACCCACCGTTTAACATTTCCGATTGGGGCGGCGAGAAGCTGACCAAAGACCCGCGTTGGCAATACGGTATTCCACCGGCGGGTAATGCTAACTATGCGTGGATTCAGCACATGCTCTCGCACTTGGCTCCCACAGGTGTAATGGGGACGGTGCTTGCCAACGGCTCTATGAGTTCCAATACAGGGGGCGAAGGAGAAATCCGCCAACGCTTACTGGAAAACGATTTAGTGGAATGTATGGTGGCTTTACCGGGGCAGTTATTTTTTAATACGCAAATTCCGGTGTGTTTATGGTTCTTGCGCAAGCAGAAAAAACGCAAAGGCGAAGTGCTATTTATTGATGCCCGCAACTTGGGCTTCATGGCCGATAGAACACGCCGTGAATTTACAGATGCGGATATTGCTAAAATAGCTTCTACCTATCATATGTGGCGCGGTGATGAATTTGCACCCGAAGGTAAAGCGTATGCGGACGTAAAGGGCTTCTGTAAATCCGCCACGTTGGACGAAATCAAAGCCAACGATTACGTCCTCACTCCCGGCCGCTATGTAGGCGTAGCGGAAACCCACGAAGACGACGAAGCATTTTCCGCCAAAATGGCGCACCTGACAGCCGAGCTGATATAACAAATGACAGAAAGCGCGAAACTGAACACGAAAATAAAAGATAATTTGGCAAAATTATGGTGGAAATGATATAAACTTGCGCAAGAAACACACGGGTTCAGTGTAAGAGCTATTTTTTGTTTGTTGTGTTGGGCGCTGATGCAATATTTTTATTGCTAATGTTGAAATAATATAACAAAGCAATAGAATTTAAAATTTATTATAGTTATATTTAGCACGTAAAATGTGTGGGGCGAAATAAAACAATAAAACGAAATATTGCACTTGACAAACTAAAAATAAATGGTATAATATATTTATGGAGGGACTTATATGAATATGTTTGATGGGTTTGAGAAATATGAGAAAAGCAGAACATATAGCGAAAAGATTTCAATCGCCGCTACTGGTGGAATTTCTTTTAATACTACCGCGTATGAGGAATTAAATTTGGACAGATTTTGTTTTGCGGCTTTCTTTTACAATAAAGAAAATAAAAATATTGGGATTCGTTTTTCCCACGAAAAATTAGATGGTGCATATCAATTAAAACCTCGCGTTAATGCTAAGCAAGAAAAAGCCCTTTACTTATCTATCAAAGGATTTGTGATGACTTACAAGCCTATTCAAGGGGTAAAGGTTCAAAAGTATAAAATTGTAAACAAGGCAGAGAATAATGGAATTTTGGATGTGATTTTAAGTCCAATTATAGAATAAAGGGGGGAATAAGAAACCGAGAATATTAAATTAAAACACAATAAATAAGCAATAAAAAAGGAAGCAGTTTTGATGAACTGCTCCCTTTACGGCAAAAATGTGCCGCACATATATTAGCAAATATTATTGTACCACATTTTTGTCAAGTATTGATACTGGTTTGTGGCAGTTTCCATAAAAAGAAGATATATATGTCTATTTGTAGTATAAGAGTAATTCGTATTAGACGTGATGAAAATAATAGTAAAATTGTTGCTGTAAAGTCTGAAAGTAATGCGGAATATTCTGTGCCGGAGGTGGTTCGATTTATCGAAACCAATATTGCTAATTTCTATGTGCAAGAGAGAACACCAAAAGCAGATGTGCATGTGGTAAGAGAATCCGATGGTACCAAGTATATCCGTACAGATAAAGACTGTGTGCCGGAAAACAACTTGGAAAATCTTCCGTTGTTTTAGTTAAAGATAAGAGGGGCGAAAGCCCCTCTTCTTGTAGAAATTATGTATTTAAAAGATATTGCCACACTTCGTACAGAAAAGGTCAAATTTTCAGAGATATTTAATTATATCTCTACGGAAAATATGTTGCCCAATAAAGGGGGGACTACGACCTCTGATACAGTGCCAAATAGTGGTAATGTTTCTGTGTATAAAGTTGGTGATGTGTTGTTGTCTAATATCCGACCATATTTTAAGAAAATTTGGTTTGCCACACAAAATGGTACTGCGTCTAATGATGTAATCATACTTTATCCCCTTAAAAATGTTGATAATTGCTACCTTTATTATGTTTTAGCAGATGATAATTTTTTCTCTTATGTTATGGCGGGTGCAAAGGGGACGAAAATGCCCCGTGGCGACAAAAAACAAATTATGCAGTATCCAGTAGTGTGTCCCCCGTTGAAGGAGCAGAAGCGGATTGCGGAAATATTGGGTTCGTTGGATGATAAAATTGAACTGCTGCAAAAGCAAAATAAAACGCTGGAAGATATGGCAAAGGCCCTCTTTAAGAGTTGGTTTGTGGATTTTGACGTCGTCCGCGCCAAAGCCGCATTAGCCACCCGCCGTAATCTGTCCCCCTTGCGGGGAAAGTGCCACAACGTGGCAAAAGGGGGGCCAAATAAGCCAAATTCCTCTTGTGCGCTTGTATCTACACATCAAATATATGCTAAAAGTGTAAAAAATTTAGTGCGGGCTATGCGCCAAAATTTAACTCCGCAAGAGGTAAAATTGTGGCAATACCTGCGTAAAGAACAACTGGGCGTTAAGTTTCGCCGGCAGTTTCCTATTGATAGTAAATATATAGCAGATTTTGCCTGCCTAGAAAAAAAGTTAATTATTGAGTTGGATGGCACGCAACACGCAGAGAATCAGCACGATAAGGAACGAACCCTTTATTTAGAAGATAATGGTTTTACTGTTATGCGGTTTTGGAACAATGAAATTGATAAAAATTTAATAGGGTGCTTGGAAAGAATAAGGGCGTTTCTAAATTACCCCCCCTTACCCGCCTACGGCGTACTTTCCCCGCAAGGGGGACAAATAGCCGACGAGGCGGATATCATGCGGGAGTATCACTTGACGGAGGAACTTTACGATTTATTTCCGTCCAGTTTTGCTGATTCCCCGCTTGGCCCCATCCCCTCCGGCTGGGAAGTGAAACCGCTTGGGGCTATTTGCCAACTAGCATTAGGTGGAACCCCATCAAGAACAAATCCCAAGTATTGGGAAAATGGCTCTATCCCTTGGATTAATTCCGGCAAAGTAAATGATTTTAGAATTATTACTCCAAGTGAGTATATTACAGAAGCCGGATATAATTCTTCTGCAACAAAATTATTACCAATACATACAACAGTAGTAGCTATAACGGGCGCGACATTGGGGCAGGTATCTTTTACTGAAATTGAATGTTGTGCTAATCAGTCTGTGGTTGGAGTTTTAGAAAATGAAAAATTAGCAAGTGAATATATTTATTTGTTTATCTTATTTAATTTAGACAAATTGTTAGCCAAACAAACAGGAGGAGCACAGCAACATATTAATAAAAATGACATTGCAAGTTTGATATGTTTAGTTCCTTCTGAAAAAATTTTAGAACAATATAAACAAAAACAAAAGCCACTATTTGATAAAATTCATAACAATATGGTACAAATACAAACATTGACGGAGCTACGCGATTCTCTCTTACCCCGTCTCATCTCCGGTAAAATAAGAGTGTAAATTATGAGTGTTACCATTGCACAATTAGATTATATAATTACTCGCCGGATTCCGTGGAGCAAATCGCAAACTTTGGATTATGTGGTAAGAAAAAATATTGAATATAATATTCAGTATTTAGAGTTTTTGTGTGAACATATTGCTTCACAAACGGCCGTTTTACAATCAATAATTGTTAAGAATTTTTTAATTGTTGCTTTTTCTATTATGGAAGGGGTCTTGTCTTATGAGTTTAAAAAACAAAAATTAATTCCATTAGATGAATGGGAAAATATTTCATCTATCAAGGCAAATCCTAAAAAAGTATTAGAAACTTTTTTAAAAACTGAAACGATTATATATCAAAAAATGTCAGTCCCGAAAGAAAAAAGTTTAACTTTTAAGCAAAAGACCGATATAGCACAAAACCATAAAATTTTTGGAAATAATCCAAAAGTTTATAAAGAATTATGTCGGTTAAACAAGTTGCGAAATAAGGTACATTTGCATACTATGGATGAGTTACAAGAAACGGATTATAATCGCTTTTCTAATAAAGAATTTCAGAATATTAAAGCTTTTTTCTTGCAGTTTTTACATTATTATTTTAAAATAACTGTCGAAGAAGAACAAAAATATTTTAGTTTTTTAGTGCAGTAAAAATAATTATGCAAAATCTAATTAACGAGAACTATTTGGAATTGGCGTGTATGGAGTATTTCGGGTGGGATAAGGGTATAATATAATATGGCTTATATATTTATGGATGAAAGTGGCTGTTTGGGTTTTGATTTTACCAAGCCCAAAACATCCCAAAATTTTATCATTACATTTTTACTGGCAAATAACGATAAGATTTTAGATAAAGTCGTTAATAAGACATTCCGTTCTATTGCCCCTAAAAAGCGCCGTAATCACGCGGGCACATTGCATTGTAATAAAGAAGATAATAAAACACGGACAAAATTGTTTTCTTTTTTGAAAGATAAAGATGTTTCCGTAATGGTCATATCCTTGAATAAACATAAAGTATATACTCGGTTGCAAGACGAGAAAACTATTTTGTATAACTATATAACAAATATTTTATTAAATAGATTGGCAAGTAAAAAACTATTACCGCTTAAAGATAAAATTACACTGGTTGCTTCCCGGCGGGAAACAAACCGTTTTTTGAATGAAAATTTTAAGCACTATTTAGAAACACAGATTTCTAATACGCATAATGTTTTATTGGATGTAATTGTACGTCCGGCCTCTGCTGAGAAAGGTTTGCAGGTGGTGGATTTTTTATCGTGGGCTATATTTCGCAAATATGAACACGGGGACGATTATTTTTATAATATGATTAAAAATTTAATTATAGAGGAAAGTTCTTTATTTAGTTAAAAAGGCAAAAAAGAAGCGAAGAACCTTAAAAACATTTTAGGTTTTAACCTTGAGGAACCATTCGGAGCCCCTTTTTTAAGGAAATTACCTTCGCTAATATTAGTATCGCAATTTTTATTATTTTTGTCAAGAGTTGCCATTTTTTATGCAAATTAACGAGAACTATTTGGAATTGGCGTGTATGGAGTACTTTCGGCAAATCGGCTATCAAACTGTGTTTGGACCGGATATTTTGCCCGAAGGGGTCAATCCGTTGCGGGAGGATGTTCGCCAAGTTATTTTGCCGCAAAACGTCAAAAACGTGCTTGTCTGCTTAAATCCGGGCGTGCCGCAAGCGGTACTGGACGAGGCATACCAACTGCTAGCCAATCCGTCCGAAGCCACGTTAATCGCCCGGAACGAAACCATTTATCATTACCTTACAGACGGTATTAAAATCTGCCACAAAAACGCTACGGGCGAAGATACAGCCACCGATGTAAAAATTGTGGATTTTAACAACCCCGCAAATAACGAATTTCTAGCCGTCAACCAATTTGCTGTTCAAGGCCCTGTCAACTTGCGCCGCCCCGATATTGTGGTGTTTTTGAATGGTCTGCCTATTGCCGTAGTGGAACTAAAAAACCCGTCTAATGAAAAAACGGATGTTTCGGCCGCGTATAACCAAATCCAAACCTATAAAACGGACATCCCAGATTTGTTCAATTATAATTTAGCGTGTATTTTGTCCGACGGTGTAGTGGCACGGATTGGCTCGCTTTCCGCCAATGAAGAGCGTTATATGCCCTGGCGCACCTTACACGGAGAAAAACGCACCCAAGAAACCGAACACGAAGCCGAAATTTTAATCAAAGGATTTTTTGACAAAGCCCAACTATTGGATTTTTTACAATACTTTGTGGTGTTTGAAGCCGATAAGTCCAAAACGATTAAAAAGATTGCGGGCTACCACCAGTTTTTTGCAGGGCGCAAGACGGTAGAAAGTGTTTTGCGGGCCTTAAATGCGCATAGCAACAAAGGCGGCGTAGTGTGGCATACTACCGGCTCGGGCAAGAGTTTATCCATGGTGTGTATTGCGCACAAAATTATGCGCTCGCCCGCTATGAAAAATCCCACGATTGTGATGGTGACCGACCGCAACGAACTGGACACCCAACTTTTTAACACGTTTGCCCAATGTGTGCCCGAACTAGCCCCTGTGGCCGCCGAAAGCCGCAAAACATTACAAACGCTCCTTAAAAATAAACCGAGTGGCGGCGTGATTTTTACCACCATGCAGAAATTCTTGCCGGAAAACGGCGCGGATGCCTACCCGATGCTGTCAGACCGTTCTAACATTGTGGTAATTTCCGACGAGGCCCACCGCACCCAATATGGTTTTGGGGCTAATTTCAAAACAGGCAAACTTAAATATGGATATGCCAAATACTTGCGTGACGGACTGCCCAATGCGTGCTTTGTAGGTTTTACGGGAACGCCTGTATCCGAAGGCGACCGTGATACCCAGGCTGTTTTCGGCAACTATGTAGACGTGTACGATATGCAAGACGCCATCCGCGACGGCGCCACCGTGCCGATTTATTACGAAGCACGGCATATCCAATTAAATACGCGCGAGGCCCTCCTGCAACATTTAGACGAAAAAGCCGCCCAGTTGATGAAAGATATGGATGATAACGAGAAAGCGCAGGCTGAGTGGATTACCGTTGAAAAACTGGCCGGACTGCCGGAACGGCTTGAATTATTGGCCGCTGACATTGTGGCACATTTTGAAAAGCGGCTTAAATCGTTAGATGGCAAAGGTATGATTGTGTGTATGAGCCGCAAAATTGCCGTGGATTTGTACGACCAAATTGTTAAAATCCGCCCGCAATGGCACTCGGACGACCCGAAAAAAGGGTTTATCAAAGTAATTATGACAGGCAGTGCCGCTGACCCGGCCAATTTCCAACCGCATATTTACAACGATGCCGTAAAAACCGAAATTGAAAACCGCATGAAAGACCCCAACGACCCCATGAAATTGGTGATTGTGTGCGATATGTGGCTGACGGGATTTGATGTGCCTAGTTTGCACACGATGTATATGGATAAACCTATCCGAGCCCATAACTTGATACAGGCCATTAGCCGCGTAAACCGCGTGTTTACAGGCAAAACGGCAGGGCTTGTGGTGGATTATATCGGCATGGCTCGGGCATTGGAACAAGCGGTGCGTGATTATACCCAAGGCGGTGGACGCGGGGATGTGGCGGCGGATATTAAACGCGCTTATGAACTGTTGCAGTCTTATATGGATGTTTGCCGTGCGTTTTTGAAAGGGTTTGATTATAGCCGTTTTGAGACGGAGGCATACGATTTAGTGCCGCTTGCTTGGGATTATATTTTGGCGCATGCTCCCAATCGGGAAACAGCTCAAAAAGATTTTTGTGATAATGTGCTAGCCGCTCAAAAAGCATACGGCTTGTGCCAAAGTTTGCCGGAAGCCGCAAAACTGACAGATGAGTTAGCATTCTTTGGGCTTATTCGTACTGCTATGATGAAAAAAGTGAATCCAAACCCAAAACTTAAGGATTGGAAAACCTTATTGGATACGCTCGTTTCTCAAGCTGTGATTACCGCAAAGCCGATTGATATTTTTGAAGCCGCAGGGATGGATAAACCGAATTTATCACTTGTAGATGAACAATTTTTAGACAAAATAAAACAAATGCCGCAAAAGAACTTGGCGGCAGAACTGCTTAAACGATTATTGGAAGGGAAAATTAAGAGCCAGTTTAAGTTAAACTTGCCGCAACTACGCAAATTTTCGGAAAAACTAAAGGAAACGGTTAATAAGTATAATAACGGTTCTCTGCAAACTAGCCAAGTGATTGAAGAATTGCTGACCTTGGCCAAAGAGATGAATGCGGCCGTAAAACAGGGCGAGAATTTGGGCCTTTCCGAGAAAGAACTTGCATTTTATAACGCACTAGAAGAGAATGAATCGGCCGTGCGGGAACTAGGGGATGATGTGCTAAAACAAATCGCACAGGAATTGACCAATTACCTGCGCAAATCCGTAAAGGTGGATTGGAGCAAGCGCGAGAGCGTGAAAGCCCAAATTATGCTTCACGTTAAGCGTATTTTGCGTAAATACAACTATCCTCCGGACCAGCAGCAAGCCGCCACAGAGCGTGTTTTAGAGCAAGCGGAATTGATTAGCGATGAGTTGGTAAAATGATTTAAGCCCCGCAAAACGCGGGGCTTTTAGATTTACTTTTGAGAAAGTTTATAAGGTGGGAATGGACTATGATGTCCTTCTTCTTCTAAAAAGACTTTCTTAAAAATCTCTAATTTTGAAGCCGGATCTAATACAACATGATTATCATATTCTATACGCGCTATATACATATTCCAGCCTTCCAAATCAATTTTCTCCTGATTATCTAGTAGCAAATGAGCCAGTTCCAACTCTTCTGGTTTGGCTTTTAGCAAATCAGCCCATTTATTAAAACCCACCATATTGGAAATTAAATGTTGGGCTTTCATCAGAGAGAAATCATCTTCGTCCCAATCGAAATCCACAAACAATTGATCAATGTCAAAATATTTTGGACTATATTGGTAATAAGTGTTTCCATCTACATCATCAACGTAAGCTTGTTTAGTTTGATAATCTCGGTAGAGATTTTTTGCTTGCAGTTTGAAGTAATTTACGTCTTTGTTTTTCATAATATCTCCTCATTTATTCCAAGTTTCTTATCTGTAAATATGCGTTCGTAATCTTTGACCAGACAATCAACTTGGTAAGGTTATATTATCTATACGTTGGCTGATAAAATCTTTGCACGAACGAGCAGGCTTGCCAATAAGCACATTTCCATTCTAGTAAATTAAATTCAGTATGTCTATATTTCTAATGTGATACAATGGAAGATATTAGAATATTAGGAGTGCGAGAAATGGCAAATTTAGGTAAAATTCACAAAATAACAGATTTGAGAGAAATTTGGCCCAATGAAGAGAAAGACTTTTCTAAATGGCTAGCGAAAACAGAGAATTTAAAAGAATTAAGTGCTACACTTGGGCTTGGAGATATTATCTTGGAGGAGCGCGAATCCCGAGTGGGTCCCTATGAAATTGATTTATACGCCAAATAAGAAGGAACAGGGCGAAAAATTATTATAGAAAATCAATTGGAGCCAACGAATCATACGCATTTGGGACAAATTATTATCTATGCCGCAGGTAAAGACGCGAAAATTATAATTTGGATCGTCAAAAAAGCAGGGGATCAGCATAGACAAGCTATTGAGTGGTTAAATCGTACCACTGAGGAAAACGTAGGATTTTTCTTATTGGAAATTGAACTGTGGCAAATTGGCGACTCCTTGCCTGCTCCTAAATTTAATATTGTGGAAGCTCCTAACGATTGGGCCAAAAGCTTACAGACAATCGATGGATTAAGTGAAGTTAAAGCATTACAATTAGACTTTTGGCAACACTTTAAGGAATATGCTTCTGAACAAGAAGCTTTTATGCAAGAATTTACAATGCAGAAGCCTCAACCGCAGCATTGGTATTCCCTGCCACTAGGAACAGCTCTATTTCATTTATCTTTAACTGTTAATACGAGGGATAAGGCCATAGGAGCTGAAATTTATATTCCACATAACAAAGAGCTTTTTAATAAGTTTTGTGAAAAGAAAGAGAAAATAGCGGGTATTCTAGGAAATGAAGTGGAATGTATAGAAGCCACCAAAGATTGCCGGATCCTAACAAAACACAAGCTAAATATTAAAAATAAGCAAGACTGGGATAAAGCATATACATGGTTTTGTGACATGTCCCTAAAGTTCAAAGAAGTATCTAATATGTTTATCTAATTCTACTTATCTCTTAACCGCCGCTTAATGGAGGCGATTTTTTATAACTTCTACTGTGCCCTAAAAAAGTAAAAAGTCACTATAAAATGGGGAAAATATACTCGCTCCCAAAGGAAAAAATAGGGATTTTATAGTGTCCAAAAAGTGTCCATCACTTTCATAGTTTCGCGGGAATTTTTCACAATTTTTTATTATCCAACGACGAGGGACGGGAAATATAACTGGGAAAGAAATTAAGCAAATGTTGGCTGTGCGGATAGTGCCGCCTCATTTTGTGGGTATATTGGGATTTTACCGACGAGAAACGCAAAGAAAACTAGCGCTTACTGTACACCATACAGGGGCCACTAACAATATATACTTTTTGTTCTAATTTTGCTCATTTTGCTCCCAAAACACCGTCGGAAAAGCATAAAAAAAGAACCACTCTCGTCTGAGAATGGCTCTTTTTCTAAAAGTGCGCCCAACAGGAACTAATTTCTCGACGACAATGTGTCCATTATAGTGTACCATTCTTTTGGTGTACATTTTAGGACATTTTTAATTCCTTTTTACTTCTCAAAGGTAGGGTTTTCAAAGGTGCACCGAACTAGCGCATTAAAAGTGGGTAAAAGTGTGTTTTTAAACCAAATCGTAAAAAGTACTTACAACGCGCATAGAACTCGGAGATTTTTGGAACTTGCCCCACAAAGCCAAGACGAAACCGAATGCGAGGAAACCTAGATCTAGGGTTCTTAAACCCGTTTGTGGGCCGATTCTGGGGCTTTTCTCCCTTGATTTCTCTCAATGTGGTACAATAAAAGAGGATTTATGAAAAAATATTATATTCTTATCACATGCTTATTATGCTTCGCTTGCTCATACACAAACGAAGAACGCTGTCTAAAAAACATCCAGTTAGAACCTACTGGTTTAGACAGTTTTATTACACAAACACTTGAGACAAAAAATCCGCAATTTTATGATTGCCTGAAAAAAACAAATTTAATTGACCAAAAACAAACTCTCATTTTGGCTCTACGTTTTCAAGATACCGAAACTATTAAGAAAACCCTCGATAGTTTGCAGCCATTGGCTTATATGGCTAATTTTCAAAGCTCACCTGAAATCACTCAAGCATTTAATGGTCTTGATATTGGAATCAATACCTTTTGGCCTTCAAAAAAATATGCTCAACAAGTGTTATTGGCCATTGCTATAGACAGCGCTAATTTAAGAGCGGTACAACAAGCAATTGAGAAAGGGGCTTCTATTTACCAAGATATTGATGGAAAATATCCCATTAATCTTGCTGCCTCCAATGGCAATTTGCCTATCTTAAAATTCTTAATTGAAAAAGGAGCGGAGTCAACAGTACGAGATCAATTACCCCCAAAAGGAAATGTCCTTTACTATGCAATTGCTAGTGGCTCCACAGAACTTGTCAAATTTTTACTAAATCAAGGCAAGATTAAAGTAAATTCATATATAGGTTCTAAATGGGATAATTATCATGTGGAATTTCCAGTAACTCCTTTAGAAACAGCAATTTATTTCGACAAACTTGAAATTGCACAGCTCTTGTTGCAACATCATGCCCATCCAAATCAACTTTGCTTGGCATTAGAACAAAATCGTAGTGATATGGCTCAACTGTTGATTCGGTATGGTGCGAATGTTAATGCTATCTGCCGCAGGGAAGGAATTGGTACGGAAGGAGCAACTCCCTTAGACATTGCTTATTCTAACTCAGATGATGAACTGATAAAAATATTATTAAGTAAAAAGGCGAAACACTACAAAGATATAACTGTTCAAGACTTGCTCAATACTATGCTTCCTTTTTGATGGGGCTAATTTCAGGAGGAATATATATGAATAAATATATTTTTTGGTCTGTTTCTTTCATTTATTCTTTGATCTACGTCGCAACAAGTCCAAACGCTTCAAGGGATATTCCTAGCATTTTAGGAGGCAGTTTGGGAACCTGGGTTTGGTTAGGACTTTTGGCGTATGGAATAACACATCTAGGAAAAGGCCGAAAGAATCCTTCAAGAAATACGGTGGCATTTTGGGTATCGACGATTTTATTTGCTCTACTTATGTTTAACAATTTTCAAGACAAAATTCTAGAAAGTAAACTCTATGACCAAGAACATGCTTCAAGCTCAAATAATATTTCTAAAAACATGGAAGATCCTGCGGATATACTTGTGGACTACCTAGAGAATCACAATGCCTTATATGCTTTGCTAATGCAGAAAAATCCTTCCTTTAAAACCGAGATGAAACAAGTTATAAAAGGGATAAGTCCTAATTCTCCTTTGTTGCGTAAATGGAATGAAACTCATTCGTTTGATGTAGTAGATTCGGAAGCTATCCCTTCCGTGATGAACTTACTAGAAAAAGAATTCTCAAAATACATGCGATTTGCATCCGACCAAGATATTTATGATATGTATCAAACCGAATATAACCACATGGTTAAAAATAATTGCCAAGTATTCCCAATTCCAGAAGCAGACAGGCAGGAAACAATTCGTGTTAAAAGCAAACTTGTTAACAACAGCATTAATAATCCCTATAAAGGGGCAGTAATGAGTGAAGAAGAGGCGGCCAAGGCGTTTAAGCAAATTGGGGCCTATTATGGCAAAAAAGGATATGGAATTGCTAATTTAATGATAGTCCTTGATGGCGGAAAGAATTTATCTAGAACAGAACAATGTCGTGCCGTTAAACAATTCTACGAAGCGATATTATCTTTACCTAAAGCTACAAGTGGAAAACTTGTTAGGACAATTTCGCAATAAAATATATGAAGTTTAATTCTAAGGATTAATACAGTAGAAAATTAATCTCTATTTCTCGCCTTTATATAGAAAGAGAAATTGTTGCCACCATTCAGGCTTTAATTCCGCTTTCGTAAGTTCTAAATTGTCGTTCTTATTAAAGAATCTAGCCGTACATTTAAATAACCCAAAAAATAATACTTCTCCCGCGGTTACCGGCCTTTTTAGACGCATCGTTCCTAATTTGGCAAATATAAGCTCAAGTGCATCGGTAAGAAGAATTTGCAACACAAAAAAGCCAATTAGATATAGTATCCCGGCCCAATGAAAGTATTTGATCAATTTATAAATAGCACATCCCCATATGGCCAAAACTGCTGGAAAACGTGTTGTATAGTAACACAAAAGCACTAATGCATACGGTTGCCAGAATGCTAGTATAGTTTTTGTAACAACAAAAATTAGTAAAAGAAATAGAAAGCTCTTTCCTCCAGGAACGATTGCCAACCATATCAATAATGTCCACAATAAAGGAAAAAGCTCTAATCCTTCCAAAAATAGCAAAAATCGCCTAGGAGTTATATCGGGCATCAAGCGGCCCATGTATGCAAAGGATTCCTTTTCTTCTAGTCTTATTTTAAGACCATGTGGAGTGTAAATTTACTCATATCAATAGCAACAAAGATAATGGCCGCTATTACAAATATAATAAAAGCCATCAAAAACAACTGTCCTTTACGTTTAGTCGGATCTTCGTTTTCTTTCAACTGTAATTCTTTCTTGGGAATTAGGCTGAAAATTCCACCTACAATCAAAGCTGCAACAATTCCAAGTATTGTTCCCATATTGACTCCTTCAAGAGCATTATACTTTATTCTACTCTGCCAAAAGTATGTAGAATGGTCACTATAAAAAGGGCGGTTTGATATTATATTAGGCATAGAACTTTTTAGTGTTATAGTGTCCATATTGTGTCCACTACTTTCATAGTTCTTTTTGCTAATTTTGCTCAATTTTTATAGTTTCTCGTCGAGAACAAAAAAATGTATATTGCCTACTGTAGGAATCGAACTAGGTGATTTTTGCGCTTTTTCTGCCATTATAGTGACCATTTTTTGCTTCCAAAATTAGAAATCTTCGTCGATAAAATGGCAAAAATATAGTGTCCAAAATTGAGCGATTTTTCGGGTTTTAGAAAAGTGATAGATTTTAAGAGATTTGTCGTCAAGAAATGATAAAAAAATACCCGCTCTTTTTTAGAACGGGTTTTTGCTTAAAAGTGCGCCCAACAGGAATCGAACTTGTAGATAGTCCTAACATTCATTTACTTGACTTATCTCCCGATAGTAAGCGTGAATGTAGTACGAAGTAAAAATTGCTTATTTAAGGAGATAAGTTATGAAGAAAACAACCAAAAAATCAGTACCCGAAAACAAACCTACTCAACCTGCTGTTTGGCGGCTAGTTAACCCTATCACTACCGAAGAAACTCCACTTAAAAACTTGCCTATCCGTCCACGCGATAGCCGTTTGCCGGCACCGGGTAGTATTATTACTAAAAACTACCGAGGTAACACCATAGAAGTAAAAGTGTTGGAAATAGGTTTTGAATACCAAGGCAAAATCTATAAAAGCATATCCCGTGTGGCGATGGAAATAGTCAAGCGGCCTATCAGCGGGTATGTGTTCTTCGGGTTGTCCAAATGACACCGCGCCGTTTGCCACCCACTTCGGGGCGATTTGTAAAAGGCCGCTCGGGTAATCCACTGGGGCGCCCCAAGAAATTGCGCGAAGCGGAACTCTTACAGACTGCCATTAAGTTTTTTGATGAATTAGCCAAGGCCTACTATTTCAAAGGAAACTCGGCCCATAAGATAAACCGTATTCGGAAGGTGCTAAATGAGAAATAAGTGTTATTTACCCAAAAATTTTGATGAACTCAAAGGCTTGCCAGACGAAAAACTCCAATTTTATTGGGATATATTCTATCGGTATCCGTTAAGAGGGAGAAAGAGCAAATATAGACCCTTGTGGTATGTTATCCAATGCGAGTTGTATAGTTGTAAACTGGCAGAAAAGTATATAACTCGTCTTGATAAGTACGCAGGTAACCCAGAAAAATACATTCAGCGGGCCCATAAATGTAAATATAATTTAGCGATAGGAACTATCCTAACCAAAAAATACAAAGGGCAGATTTATCAAGTAATAGTGAAAAATGAGAAAGAATACGAGTGGGAAAACACCATATATCCTAATTTAACCGTTATAGCGCAGAAGATAACACGGGGCCACATCAGTGGCCCCAAGTTTTTTGGATTAATCAGCAGATCCATAGAAAGCATATAGTTGTTCCAAAGTAAGGTGTATTCCCTTAGAAGCCAAAAGATTTTTTCGTTGTATAAACAACTGTTCTAATATCGGTTTAATCTCTTCTTTGTCCCCATAGTGTAATAGGCGGTGGCAATGAGGGCATAGCGCTACAATATTTGCTTCTATGTCCAAAGAAAACGAAAAATTATCCTCTTGTTTTAATGGAATTAGATGGTGTCCTTCCACATAGTTTTGATGGGTAGTGCGGGATTTAAAAAGCTGATGCTTACTAGAAATTTCACAACGAAAATTGGCTTTTCGGATAGCATTTGCTTTTTTTCTAATATCACGGGGATAAATAGCGTGTGCCGAAACACTAGAACCTTGGCGTTTGGGTTCGGGGCCTAGCGGCTCTTGAAAAGGGCGGTGAAGGTGGTTTTGCCTTTTAATTTCTTTTTCAACGCGGATAGTTTCATTTCCCTGATTAAAATCAGCTAAACGGTACGCCAATGCCTCTTCGGCTCCTTTAGGTGCGGCTAAAACAATAGTATCTTTGAATAGTTTGGAAATGTCTATATTGTCTATAGTGCTAGTCCGGATAAAGACTCCGACTGCACTTTTATGTGGGTCCTTGCCAACAGTAATAATATGTTGGTAACAAGGAAGTGATTGCGCATACTTGCTGATAAATCGCAACTGGATTTCTCCATTTTCTTCAGCAAGTTTCCAAAAGGCCTGTTTATCTTTTGGGAAAATATAATAGTCATTATTTTGCCCATCTTCCCTCTGGTATGAAAAGCGCCAGTTCTCTTCTTTTCTGTACGGCATAAAATTTTATCTCCTTGACTTCTCTCCCGATAGTAAGCGTTACTTTATATAGGAGAATTATAACAAATATGCCAAAAGTTAATTGTGCTATATACACCCGTAAATCTACTGAACACGGTCTAGATATGGAGTTTAACTCACTCCAAAATCAGGAGGAGGCTTGCAAGGCTTATATCCTTTCCCAAGCGTTTAATGGCTGGGAATATTATAAAACGTATTCGGATGGCGGCATTAGTGGCGGAACGATGGAGCGCCCCGGACTACAGGCCCTTTTAGAAGAAATTCGCGCCGGAAAAGTGCAGGTAGTTGTCGTCTATAAAGTGGACCGGTTGTCGCGCTCTATTATAGATTTCCACAAAATGATGCAAGAGTTTGATAAATACGGTTGCAACTTTGTGTCCATTACCCAATCGTTTGATACAAGTAATTCTATGGGGAAACTGACGCTAAATATGCTCTTGTCGTTTGCCCAATTTGAGCGGGAAGTATCAGCCGAGCGTGTACGAGATAAAATCGCCGCCAGTAAGGCCAAAGGGCTATGGATGGGGGGAACTCCGCCGCTGGGGTATGACCTTAAAGACAAGCAGTTAGTGCCTAACGCGCATGAAAAAACACTCGTCAACTTAATTTTTAACAAGTATTTAGAACTGGGCAATATACAAGCCACAGCCGATTGGATGAATCAGCAAGGCTACCGCAGTAAATGCTGGCAAACAGCATCTGGGGATACGCGTGGCGGCCATTTGTTCCGGCACGGGTCTATACAACGAATCCTTGGAAATCCGGTCTATATAGGCAAAATGCCGCATTTGGCGGCTAATAAGGTCTATGTCGGCAAACAAGCGGCTCTTGTACCTTGTGAAATTTTTGAACAGGTGCAATCCAAAATCGGGAATTCTAAGAACGGATTACGGGAATATCGCTCATATATCCGTCAAAAGGCTTTATTGGCGGATAAATTGTTTGATGATAAAGGAAATCCTTACAAATTGACCAGTACGACTAAAAAGGGGCAGAAATTCCAGTATTACTTTGTTAGAAATGGGATTCATATTCCGATGGTGCAACTGGACGGTTTTGTATTGGATACAATTTGCCGAACTGATTTGAGCAGTTTAGATTTACAGACGGATAGCAGCCAGATTGGCGTTAATGAGGCTAAAACGTGCCTAAAACGAGCCGTTTGTATAAAAACGGGTACAGACTGCCATTTACAACTTGAATTGGACAAGAACGCGTTTTTGGATGTTTGCCGGAAGAATCCTAGGCCGGAACCACGGCAAAATAATTTACTTGTGCCGGATATAGGGAAAAATACAATCACCTTGCGGGCCACTTTTTATATAGATAATGTATCCTCTACGCGGCTACAAAATGGCACTGCCAATAATATTTTGACAGTACGGCAACTAAATGAAAGTTTAGTACGTGGGCTCGCGCGAGCGTGGCAGTGTAAGAAGATGATAGGAAGCGGCATGACTTCCCGCGAATGGGAAAAGGCAAGTGGAATGAATAAGCGCACTTTTGCGCGGTATTTGAATTTGTGCTATTTGTCTCCGCGCATAGTGGCGGATATTTTGGAGTATAGAAACCCGCGAAATATGAGTTTGAAGGAATTGATGAGCTTGGCTGAGGGACACATGGATTTTAAAGCGCAGGAAAAGTGGTGGAATATCTAAGGTTGTACAGTATGTAATTTAGTAACGGAAATATCCGTTCCTGTCCAATTCAATAAAAATACATTGGGAAAATAGGATTTAAAAATAGTTTCTTTATCTGAGAGCATACAGTTACCTGTGCTATAGTACGGATTAACAATTAATAAGTCACAAGTGTTACATTTTGTGAGATATGAGCGATATTTTTTGTTTTTGTAATTAATTATCCGTTGCATGGCAATAGCCGGGTCTTGCCAACATAGGCTGACATTATTAATATGAAAATCGGGATACCCTAACCATGATTGGTGAAAGGTAAGTTTAAAATGTTGTCCATTAACTTCAACTTGTTTTTCTATTAAATTATCTGTGATATTGTCACTTTTAAGTACCGCTTCTAAAAATACTTTCTTGAGGGTCTTTGTGTTTGCTTGTAATCGTTTTACACCGGGATTATAGACATAGTTCAAATATTCTTCCCGAGTCCTATAGCTCCATCTTTGCGGGTCATAAATATCAATACATAGGGTAATATATATATTTTGTTCCTTTTTGATTTTAATACAGATATCACGGGCGATATCTGTTAGTATCTTTGTAACTAGACATTGTTTTGTGTCATTAACCCAATCGACGATTTCTATCCCTTTCTTTTGATTATCTGCAGTTGCAAATAAACAGTCAGGGCTTTCTTGCCTAGGAATATTAATCAATTTGTTTTCTTCTTTCCATAATATCCCGTCAGGTGTTTGTAGGAATAATTCTATATAGAACATTTCTAGAGCTTTTTTCCTGTCTGTGGCAGGGGTGTCTATAAGGGTTTTGAAATATTTGATGCGGTTTTTATCTAAAAAATACATTGTTATAATTCCAAAAAGTCATATAAAGATATTATATTTTAACAGTTTTGCGATCCTGCAATTTTGCCCACCAGAGAAAAAGGCCCCCAAAGTGCCTTTTTTATGCTCTCTAAATACTACTCTAAAACCCGGGTGAATAAAAATCAGCCCAAAATACCAACGGAGAAGGGAAAAAGCCACTTACTTAAAAGAGTCTTTCTAAATGGTCGTATATGGTTTGTCGCAAGCGAAGCGAGAGTTTTCAAGAGGTAGAGCATGATTGGGCAATATGGGTAGTGGGCTTGGTGGCTTTTAAGAGCAATGTCGGGAAATTTTGATGGATTCAACCAGTGGACTTTCATAAAGCGCGTATGTAAGTATGTGGGAGCTACATAAAATGATGGGCAAAATCAACGAAAAGTTTGTATAGTAAATTATAAGTTGTTAAGTAAGATGTATATACAATTATTTCTGTTTTTTGGAATCCTATAGAAGAATAGGATGGTCTTTGGGCAACCAAAGTCTACTCGAGTCCAAAAACAGCTGGTTTAGGCAGAAGATTCGGAGGGTAGCTTCCAAGGGGTCTTCTTCCCAATGTTCGTATATTCTTGATTGGAATTACAATTTGAGAATTACGCAACTACGGCTGTTATGGGTATACTCGCGAGTGGAATATCCATAATGGCCGTTTTTTATTGGAAGCCCTATCTCCTCTTTCTGGATTCTGCTAGAGAGGGGATTTATGTCCGAAAATACCGATTCTGTGGTTTCTGTCTCGCCTGTTTCTGCTTCTTCGTTAAACTCCACTGCAAATCAAGGAACTGCCACTGCCAGTTCTGGTGCTGTTGCTTCAGCCAATGTAACCGCTTCCGTTACTGTATCTACCGGGAAAACGGTTAATCCGTTTGTCGTTCCGGTGCCTGCCGTTCCCACACAAGAAGGTCCGATGGGTATTCGTTATGATTTTAACGACGGTGCACGTGTTTTGTTGCCCAAAGGAAAATGGCACGTTCAAATTGAAGACGACGAAACAGACAACATTATTTTTGCCTGTGATGCCGACGAAGGCTGGGTACTCAGCACCAAAAAATATTATATTCCGTTCCGCATCCGCGTGTGGGTGCGTGGGGAAAAGGAACCCGTCTTAAACCACACGTTGGACCTGACAGGCAAAGAAGTCCAAATCAAGTTCCCCGTCGGCACGCTGGGGGATATTATTGGTTGGCTGACGTATGCGGACAGATTCCAGCAAAAGCATAAATGCGCGGCGGAAATAACCATGGCGCACAACCTGGCGGAAATTTTTGAGGGGCAGTACCCCAATTTATTTTTCACGCATTTGCCGGGCAAAATCCGTTTTGAAAAACCCTACGCCAGTTATATGTTGGGTTTGTTTTTCAAAGAGAACGACACCCACCAACCCATAGATTTCCGCAAGGTGGGCCTGCACCGCACCGCAGGTTATATTTTGGGTGTAGACCCGCGCGAAGAAGCCCCCAAGGTAAAGTTAGGTAGCCCGCGCAAAATTAAAGAGCGTTATGTATGTATTGCCACCAAATCCAGTTCCCAGGCCAAATTTTGGAACAACGGCTACGGGTGGGAACAAGTGGTGGCCTACTTAAAAGAGTTGGGCTACCGTGTAATTTGTATAGATAAAGAGCCCGTCACCGGGTTCAAATACACTTGGAACCGTATGCCGCACGAGGCGGAAGATTTTACCGGGAACAAGCCCCTGCAGGAGCGCATAGCGCTTTTGGAACACGCGGACTTTTTTATCGGGTTGTCGTCCGGCTTAACGTGGCTGGCGTGGTGTACGCACATTCCGATAGTTTTAATTAGCGGCTTTACCTTGCCGATATGTGAGTTTTACACGCCGTACCGCGTATTTAACTCCCACGGTTGTAATGGTTGTTGGGATGATACAAATTGCAACTTTGACCATTACGATTATTTTTGGTGTCCTAAATTCAAAAATACGGACCGCCAATACGAATGCACCCGCTTAATAACGGGCAAACAAGTAATTGGGCATATTAAACAATTAATGAAAGATTGCCATTTAACCGCCCCCAAAAACGAATCCGAGGAGAAATAAAATATGAGTAAACGTTATTCCCCCCAAGAAGAAAATATTTATTCCAGTGCTTGTATTCAGGCATTGGAGCAGGAGTATTGTTCCAGTTGCAGTGCGGCGGTGGTAAGCTCTTGCATCGTGTCCCGCGGTTTTGGAGAGCGGCTGGTATCGCGTATTTATAACGGTGGGCGCCGGGCCGTATATACGGCAGCGGTGGCGGCCATGCTGGCTAACAATATGGCCCTGCCTGCGTATGGGGCTGGAACGTATGTAAGCGCGGGGAAAACGGTGACAGGAGCCACTATTACCTCGGGTAATTCCCAAATTATTTATTCGGCCGGCGTGGCAGATTCTACTACTATCTATGGCGGCCTACAAGTGGTTTCCTCCGGCGGTGTGGCAACTAATACCACAATGTATCAGGACGGTTGGCAGTTTGTGTCCTCCGGCGGCGTGGCGAGCAATACCACTATCAATCCGGGGGGCCAGCGGGTGTCCGCCGGCGGTGTGGCAAATACTACCATTATCAACTCCGGCGGTGCTCAACATCTGCAATCCGGCGGTGTGGCAAATGCTACCACCATCAATTCCCGTGGTTGGCAGAATGTGGAAGGAGGCGGCTTGGCCAATGGTACCACCATCAACTCCCTTGGTTGGCTGAACGTGGCAAGCGGCGGCGTGGCAAGCAATACCACTATCAACTCCGTCGGGCATCTGGGGGTGTCCTCCGGTGGCGTGGCAAATGAAACTACTATCCACTCCGGCGGTAGCCAGAATGTGTATGTCGGCGGGGTGGTAAGTGACACCACTATCCATGATGGAGGATTGCAGTTTGTGCACGCCGGCGGGAAAACATATAATGTGAGGCAACATTCCGGCGGGAAAATGTTTGTAATCGTTGCTGGAGGGGATGGGGAAACCTATGTGTCAGGTACCAATGCAAGAGGGGAAGCCTTCAGTTTACAAAACGGCAAGGCAAGTAATTTTATCCTTTACTCCGGCGGTTCTCAACATGTGAAGTCCGGCGGGGTGGCAAGTGCTACCACTATCAATGGCGGAGCTCAGTATCTGTCCTCCGGCGGCATGGCAAGCGCTACCACTATCGATGGCGGAACTCAGTATGTGTCCTCCGGCAGCCTTGCACACGAAACCACGATTCTCCGGTACGGTACGCAGGAGGTGTCCCGCGGCGGTGTGGCGAGTAATACCACTATCAACGAGGGCGGTTTGCAGAATGTGTCTTCCGGCGCGGTGGTAAGTGCTACCATTGTTGCGGGCGGTACACAGAATGTGTCCTCCGGCGGGAAAGTTTATAACACGGAGCAACATTCCGGCGGAAATATTAATGCGGATGTTTATGGTGGGGATACGGAAACCTATGTGTCCGGCACCAATGCAAGCAGGGAAGCCTTTACGCTACAAAACGGCGTGGCAAGCAATTTTATCCTTTATGCCGGCGGTTTGCAAAATGTATTCTCCGGCGGTGTGGCAAGTGCTACCACTATCCAAGAGGGCGGTTTGCAAAAGGTGTCTTCCAGAGCGGTGGTAAGTGATACCCTTGTTGCGGGCGGGGTGCAGAATGTGTACTCCAGCGGCGTGGCGAGTAATACCACTCTGAACAGCGGGGCGGTTAATCTTTATGAGGGCGGACTGATAAGCGGCCTGAACGCCACAGGCGGGGACTTAAATGTGTATGGCAACAACACCTTGCAAGGCAATATTAACCTTGCGGATGCCCAAGTAAACATCAACCATACAACCGGGATGAATACCCTGGGTATAGAAAACCTGTCCGCCAATAACGCGGTGTTTAATATGAATGTGGACTTAGAAACCCAAACCGCCGATAAACTGAACATTACGGATAGTTATAGCGGGAATGCCAACCTGAAACTAACCAATGTGGCCCCCACCGCCCAAGCAACCACCGGCGATGGTATAAAACTGGTGGAATTTGCCGACACTGCCACTGTAAACGGTACGTTTGACTTATTAGGCGGCAAATGGGATGAGGGCGGTTATGTGTACAAATTGGCACAAGGTACCGCGGCCGGAACCGGGCAGGATTACTACTTGCGCAACACCCAAGAACTGACGGATACGTTTAAGACCATGTTAAACGTACCGATAATGAACGTTGTTATCGCCCAAACCGGGATGAACTCCCTACAAAAACGGTTGGGGGATTTGCGCGCCATGGATAATACGCAGGCCAAGCAAGGCGTATGGGTGCGCAGTTATTACAAGGATATGACGGTGGATGATTTAATCAAAACGGATGCCAATTTGTTTGGTGCCGAGGCCGGATATGACTGGTTGTTTAGGGCCGAGGAACCCACCAAATTGTATGCCGGGGTGTTGGTTGGGTTTGTGTCCACCCGCAATATCAAAACCAAAAAGAGCGACGGTGTGTACGATAAAGGGGACGGCGAAGCCCCGGGCGTGGGTGTGTATGCAACCTTACTGAACGAAAACGGCTGGTTTGTGGATTTGGCGGCGCGAAACTTCTGGAGTAAGTTGGATATGAAGAACCACTCCTCCACCGGAACGGAACTGGCATATAAGCCCAACCGGAATGTGGTTGCGGCCAGTGTGGAAGTAGGAAAGAGCATAAATAGCGAACTGGCCCGCAATAAGTTCATCCGCATAGAGCCGAAATTAGAAATTGGTTATATGCACGCCTCGGCGGAAAATGCTTCCGTAGGGGATACCGGTAATGATATTAGGTATAATGCGGCTAATTACGTCAATGCCAAAGCGGGTGTGCTGTTGGCCTACAACGCCGTGCGGGATAACGGCCTGCTGATAGAGCCGTTGTTGGAATTGGCCTACCGCTATGAGTTTGCCGGCAAGGATGACCTTGCTTATGCCGGCGCGGCGGAAAAGAGCGACCTTTCAGGCGGCACGTTGGAAGTGAACGCCGGGCTTGATATGCAACTTACCAAAAACTTGTATTGGTACGGCTTGGGCAGTTATGAGGCAGGCAATATAGTAAAAGGGTGGGGTGTACACGCGGGCATCCGCTATGCGTTTGGCGGCACGCAAGATTCTTCCGCCGCGCAAACCCCTGCCAATGCGGCCCAAAAGGGTCAAGTGGTAAAAAAAGCGGGCGAACCCCAAAAAAAGAACGGTAAGGAAACGAACTCCCCTAATAAGGCGTTGAAAGAGGGGGCAGGTGGCCGAAGCCCCGCAAGCCAAAAGTGACTATTCCTTTATGAAAGAAATGAAACGCCGTTGGCGTGAAGGAAAGTAATTTAATGAGAGGTAAGGGAATGAAAATGAGTTTCCTTACCTCTTTTTTATGAAAAATAGACGGATAGAGTATTGGATTTTTGGATCCTCCCAATTTGCCCGGTAGAGAAAAAGGCCCCAAAAGGGCCTTTTTTATGCTCCCTCAATACTGCTCTAAAACCCACATAGATAAAAAATGCTACATTTTACCGACGAGAGAGGGGAAAATTAGACAACAAAAAAGCCGCTTACTTAAAAGCGGCTTTCTAAATGGTCG